>OMGG01000289.1_pt1 | contig 39998 bp, 62 predicted proteins | sample 1645891 | NCBI WGS metagenome assembly OMGG01 (sample SAMN05578587, study PRJEB25193) | human gut metagenome | biome: Human Microbiome; feature: human-associated habitat; material: feces | host: Homo sapiens | place: USA:Birmingham
TAATGGCTAAAGCATGGAAAGATGTTATCGCCTCTCCACAGTATCAGGCGTTAACTGAAGAACAGAAAGCACAGGCTCAAGCGCAATATTTTGATGAGGTTGTTGCCCCTAAGGCTGGTGACAAATGGGCTGAAGCAAGAGATCAGTTTTATGCAGCATACCCTCCGCATCAGCAGCAGAAAGAAGAACCATCATTGATGCAACAAGCTGGCGATTGGCTCACAGGTGGTCAAAGTGCAGGGCAAATTGCAGAGCAGGCTGGTCGCGGTCTGGTAAACATACCATTTGACGTATTGCAGGGTGGCGCAAGTCTGATTAATGCAATCAGCCAGGGGCTTGGTGGCCCCAAGGTTTTGGACGATGTCTATCGTCCAGTAGATCGACCAACAGACCCTTATGCGCAAGCTGGAGAAACAATTGGCGGGTATTTAGTTCCAGGAGTTGGAACGGCAGGAAGCATGGCTATTGGATCACTGGCAGAGGCCGCAAATCAGAAAGGCGATTTCGCACAAAATGCAGCTAAAAATGCCGGAGTTAACCTTGCCGCTCAGGGGGTTCTTTCCGCAGCAGCAAAGGGAATAGGGCGTGGAATTACTGCTGTTCGTGGCGAAATATCACCAGCAGATCAGCAATTGCTCAAGCGTGCCGCTGCGGCAGATGTACCAGTTATGACATCGGATGTAGTTCCTCCAAAAACAAAACTTGGCAATCAACTGCAGGGTTACTCAGAAGGAGTCATAGCTGGTACTGGACCAATGAGAGCCGCACAGCAGGATGCCAGAACCAAGCTTGTTAATCGCTTCACCGAAAAATACGGCGACTACGATCCATCTGTAGTCGTTGATAGTCTAAAGTCAGGCGTTGCAAGGGAAAAATCGTTAGCCAAGTCAAAACTAAACAGCCTGTCAGGAAGAATGGTTGGAAAGCCAGTTGATACAAGTGGCGCCATAAGAGCTATCGACGGAGCAGTAAACGAACTTGGGAAACTTAAAGGTGTTTCTGACACCCAGACCATTTCTGCGCTTAATGATTATAAGAATGCCATTCAGGAGATAACAAATGGAGATGATGCCTTTGAGTTACTTGATAAGCTGAGAACTCAGTTCCGCATTGACGTAAAAGGCGATCGTACAGTTCTGCCATCAATGTCGCAAACAATGGTCGACAGGGTCTATAACTCGCTAACCAATAGCCTTAGTAAATCTATAGCGAAAGGACTTAGCCCAAAAGATGCTTCAGCATGGAGAGCGGGAAAAGCTGATTATGCAAAAATGGCAACACATGCAACTCAAACGCGCCTTAAAAACGTTCTAAACAAAGGAGATTTAACTCCCGAGGCTGTAAATACCATTGTGTATGGACAATATGGGTCAGATATAGCTCGATTGTACGGGAAACTCGATCAAAAAGGTAAAGACATGCTAAGGGCGGCATATATCAGCAAAATAGCTGACAAGGTAGGTGACAGCCCTCAGAAAATGATGACCGAGCTTGGCAAGCTGCAAAAACAAGCAAATGGTCAGGTGTTTAAAACTGTATTTGGTGGGAAGAACGGAAAAGAGATAGAGGGGATGTTATCTATTCTCGATGCTACCAAAAGAGCATCTGAGGCTAATGTTGTGACGAAGACTGGCATGACACTCGCGCCTTTGGTAAGGGTTATTGGTAACCTAAAAACCGGAGGCGCGCTATTGGCTGGGGAAACAGGGATTGGCCTTATGTCGAGGGTTTATGAAAGCCCTATGGCCAGGAATGCGCTCTTACGTCTGGCAAACACCAAAGCAGGAACGCTAGCCTATGAAAGAGCATTAAGTAACGCTGCAAATGCCATCAGACCGCTGCTTGCCACTGAGGCAACACAGCAGTGACTAAATGCCATGGATGGTTATTTCCCTAGCACATGAAACAATGTTTGCTTTAATTCCACCCATACAATTATGACCACTATAGACAGACAAAAGAAACTGAATGCATTGGCATCACGATCGAAACCTTCTCCGGCACTAAATCCGTAAAAGGTCATAAAAAATATAAAAATTGCGCACTTTGCAACGTTTACAAATTTTTTCTTCACACCAACCTCCTTAGTTTTCCTAGCAGTGGCACTGAGTGAATGGAACAAGAAGATAGCTGATGAGGTGAGCTAAAATATATATTTAGCTATCCCTAAAAGAGCAAATCCAGTCCCTATGGTCCATAGTATTTGCTTGTTTACTGCAGTAGAGATCAATGTCTGGACTTCGCTCTTACTCGGTTTTTTTGATAATTTTTCGTCTACATCTACTATTTTTTGCAGGACCACCGCAACATCTCTGGATGTATCAGCTGAGATATCACGCAAACGAGAGATGTCAGACCTTGCCTCAGATAGATTGGTCTTAATGTTTTCAACATCTGCCTCTAACCGTGCAACCCTAGCCTCAAGCATGTTGTTACTCCCAGCTCCACCACCACTTGATTGTAGCATGCCCATATTCATGCCAGACATTCCTGATGACTGAGAAATTGGATTTGTGTACAAAGATGATGATTTTTCCGCTTGTTCAAGCTTTTCAGTTAGATTTGGAGCTTCGTAATAATCGTGTTTCATCATTGATTACGACTCGTTTGTTTTAGCCTTATAATGTTGGTCGCGAATGAAGTCCGCCAATTTAAGCATCAATTCTTCAGGCATTCTAATGGTGGCAATATTGTACTTTATGTTTTCAACATCACCGCTTTCATCAACAGGCCATTCAGTTACATTATGAAAAAAAGAAATTGAACCTAATCGCTGGGAACCGTCACCAAATGAAGAGTATCCAAATGAGTCAGCATATGCATCGACACAGTTATTTGATTTTTTAACAAGCTCTTTATTACTCATTCTTTTCTTTTCCATAAAGTTTTTTTAAAGTTTCGAATACCATATTTTTTACGATATCCGAATGTTCATCAGCCAAGCGTTCAGCTTCGTTGCGATAGCCTGCAATCGGTGATGGCTTTGAGAGAGCATCCTGAACGATTTGTAATAACTCAGAGTTCATTGACCTTCCGTTAGCCTCGGCTCTTAATTTCAATTTTTCTCTTACTTCCAAAGGCATACGGAAGTTAAAGTGCGGATCATCTCTAGCCATGCCATCACTCCAAGTTAGTGTATTGACATGATAGAAGCACTCTACTATATTCTCAATAGGTCCACGGTGGACCTATATTGTGAGGTGAACATGAAAGGAATGAGCAAAATGCCGCAGTTCAATTTGCGGTGGCCTAAAGAAGTATTGGATTTGGTGCGCAAGGTAGCTGAAGAGAACGGGCGATCTGTTAACTCTGAGATTTACAAGCGGGTGCTGGACAGCCTGAAGAGAGAGGGGATAACGGTATGAAGGTGTCATTGCTTGATCGTTCTTTACAATTTTTGTCTGGCGCAATCATTGTAGTTTGCTTGCTCGTGATTTTTACATCGTTAATCAATATGTATCAATCAGGGGAACGATTGACAAAGACGATAGAGGAAAAGAAATCAGTCTCAAATTACGAGGTATCACATGCACATAACGATTTAGTAGAAAGCCTTGACCGTATTAACAAGAGGCTTGACGAGACAAATATGCTACTTAAGCAAATTCAAAATGAAGTGGAAAAACGTTGAAGCCCCAACTGCGGGAACAGTCAGGGCTTCGGTATCAACAAATCGGATTAGGAAATATTGACATGAAAAGTATAGCAAAGGCACAAAACGATTTCACCATCTTCAAATTCGGCGACAGTGAAATCCGCGTCATCAACAAGTGCGGTGAGCCGTGGTTTGTGGCAAAAGATGTTTGTGATGCTTTAACTCTGACTAACTCACGCAAGGCGCTTACTGCACTTGATGACGATGAAAAGGGAGTAACTTTAAGTTACACCCTTGGTGGTGAGCAGAATCTAAGCATTGTTAGCGAATCAGGTATGTATACATTGGTTCTGCGCTGCCGCGATGCTGTCAATAAAGGTTCAGTCCCGCACAAATTCCGCAAGTGGGTAACAGCAGAAGTTCTGCCTTCGATTCGCAAACATGGAGAGTATGTGAAAGGCAAGAAAACCACTGTTGAGCAAAGAACACCGCTACGCGATGCAGTAAACATGCTGGTAGGAAAGAAAGGACTTCGCTATGACGATGCATACAATATGGTTCATCAGCGTTTTGGTATTGACAGCATTGATGAACTTTCAATTGAACAAATCCCGCTGGCCGTAGAGTACATCCACAGGGTAGTGCTTGAAGGTGAGTTCATTGGCAAACAAGAGAAGAAAACCAACGAGCTTTCTGCAAAAGAAGCAAACAGCCTTGTATGGCTATGGGATTATGCTAACCGTTCACAGGCATTATTCCGCGAACTGTATCCGGCATTAAAACAAATTCAATCGAACTATTCCGGCAGATGCTACGACTACGGTCATGAATTCTCGTATGTTATCGGAATGGCGAGAGACGTTTTAATAAACCACACACGAGATGTTGATATTAATGAGCCAGACGGACCAACGAATCTTTCCGCATGGATGAGACTTAAGAATAAAGAATTACCTCCTTCAGTTCATAACTACTGACAGAGAACCAACGCAACGACCCAGCTTCGGCTGGGTTTTTTTATGCCCAAAATTCACCGTAGCCATGCTGCGGCGATTCCTTGTATCTGGAGCAAATTAAATGACAGACATTACAGCCAATGTTGTAGTGAGCATGCCTTCGCAACTCTTCACTATGGCTCGTTCTTTTAAAGCTGTAGCTAATGGCAAAATTTATATCGGTAAAATTGACACTGACCCGGTAAATCCTGAAAACCAGATTCAGGTTTATGTGGAGAACGAAGACGGTTCTCACGTTCCTGTTGCACAGCCAATCATCATTAACGCCGCTGGTTATCCTGTATATAACGGACAGATTGCCAAATTCGTTACCGTGCAAGGCCATTCTATGGCTGTTTATGATGCGTATGGGGCGCAGCAGTTCTATTTTCCGAATGTGCTAAAGTATGACCCGGATCAGTTAAGAACCGAACTATCTATTAACGGTGGTGCCGGATTAGTTGGCGCAGGAGTTATATCTAGAGGTAATGATAAGTTTTCAATAATGCAGGGCAGGACATCAGAGTATTTAAATGATGGTCTTACATACGGTATTGGTATCATTATTAATGATTCAATTGTTGGTTCTGTTCCTAATGCAAGCACAGCTAAAATAAACTATATCATGATTAATGATGACAGAATTAATGCTGTTGATGACCAATCGGCAGGCACAAAAGTTGACGGGTTTTTAGTTCACCATAATTTCGGATATCAAGAAGCAAAAGGTGGCAGACACGCCGGAGAGTTTGTTTTAACTCACGAAGCAGCCACAAACTTAGAAAATCCTGATAGAAATTATGTTGGTGTTGTTGGTCTTGCGGTTTCACAAAATGGTGATGGTGGAACGATATCATCATTACCTGGTACATTCAAAGGAGCATATTTTGGCGGAAATATGTATGGACGCCTGGATTCTGCTGCGGTTGGAGTTTATAACGTTACAGGGTGTGAGTTTAATGTTTCCGCGTTAGTAGGTTCATCTGTATGGTATCGATCAGGTATTCAGATTGTCGGTGGTGGTGATGTTCGAGGTACTGCTGTAGATACTGGTATTGCCTTATCAAACCTTTCTACTTCAACCGTTCGCTGGAAAAACGCTATTCGCATAGGCAACATGAATGGGGGGCACGCCCTAGGAGGAGATAGTAAAATACTTGTTGCATTTACAGATGTGCCATCCATAACATCAGGATTCGAGATACCAAAATGCTCATCAATGATATTGATGTCAGGTGACGTTACTTTACAAAATAGTAAATTGAATATCGCATCTGTTGGCTCATCTATTGAACTTGGTAGTACAACAGATTCCGGTGTTTCATATATTGACTTTCACTCAAGCGGAAATAATGTTGATAACGATGGAAGGATTTTCTGTTCTGGTGGTTCTGAAGATTCTGGTGATGGGACTATTGGATTTAATTCTTCAATCATTCAACTTAACTCAAAAACAGAAATAGTCATGGGGTCTGGCATTAGACCATCTCTTGACAACACCTATGATTATGGAACAGCTTCCAAAAGAGGAAGAACAGCGTATTTTGGTACCGGGTCAATTAATACATCTGACTCTCGCCATAAACCAATCAAAGAAAAAATACCAGAATATATTCTTGACGCGTGGTCAGAAGTAGACTGGGGGACATGGTTTAAATTTGATGACGCAATAGCGATAAAAGGAGAAGATGGTGCGAGATGGCACTTTGGACTGATTGCGCAGCGTGTTGAAAAAGTTTTTTCATCACATGGAATAGATGGATTTAAGCTTGGCTTGCTATGTTATGACTCATGGGATGACGTTTACGTTGATGTGCAGACAAATATAGGGGAGGTGGTAAAAAAAACAAGAGAAACGAGCGATGGAAATACAGAAGAATATACTGAACCTGCCCCTGCAAAATTTAAAAAGGTTCTTGATACACCAGCTGGTGAAAGATACGGAATTCGTTATGAGGAGGCCTTGTCTCTCGAGGCTGCATTACAACGGCGTAACTACTTTCGTTTGCTGGAGAAACAAAAAGAGTTAGTTATGCGTATTGAGAAAATAGAGGGTATACTTGGAATGTAAATTTTATATATCACAGTATATCTAGACACATTATGTGTCACTTACCTATATGAATGGCGTGGCAACAAAAACTGTGGCATATAAGCTTTGCACTGGATTGCAAGGCTTTGTGCTATTCGATAGTTTAAGGTCGCTCACTCTACCTTTTCATCAAGCCAGTCCGCCCACCATTGCATCATTTCTCTGCGTTTATCGAGATACTGAGCATGGTTGTAAATCCCACGCACAGATCCGCCGTTGGCATGTGCCAGTTGCACTTCAATGGCGTCAGCAGGCCATTCGTGCTCGTTCATAATTGTGCTGAATTCATGCCTGAATCCGTGACCGCTTTCCAGACCCTCATAGCCGATTTGTTTGATCACAAGCAATACCGCGTTCTCGCAGATTGGCTTCTTCTTATCGTTGCGCCCGGCAAAAACAAACTCTGATACTGGTTTAGTGATGGAGCTTAGCGTAATGAGAAGTTCAACTACCTGGTCTGACATAGGAACCACATGAATTTTGCGTCCCTTCATCACATTGGCGTCGATGGTGATAATCCTGTTTTCAAAATCGACGTTCTTCCATTGCATGGAACGAAGCTCTTTCGTTCTTAGGGCTGTGTAGCGTAAAACTTTGGTCGCAATGAGCGATACGATACTTCCTGAAAATGTTGCCAGTGCTTTGTTGAATGCCGGGATCTGGTCTGCAGGAAGAAACGGGAAGTTCTTCTTGCGGTATCCCTTCATGGCGTCAGCAAGGTCAGGTGCCGGGTTATATTTAGCCCTTCCGGTGACAATAGCGTAACGGAAAACCTCTCCGCATCTTCTGCGTGCTTTGTTGGCTCGCTCCATTGCACCGCGATCTTCAAATCTGCGGATTACTTCCAGCAGTTGCATCGGCTCAATATCCTGAATTTCAAGGCCGCCGATGATAGGTAAAATGTCGTCATCAAACATTTTTGCAAGTTCATTTGCATATCCTACTGACCAGACTTGCTTCTTGTGCTCGTACCATTCCTTGTAAATGGCGCTAAAGGAATTGTTGTTAGACGAAGCCTTTTTCGCCTTTACCGGATCGATGCCGACTGAGATCTCTTTCCTCGCAGTCCATGCTTTATCCCTTGCCTCCTGCAAAGTCATAAGCGGATATTTTCCGACGGTCAGGATTTTCTCCTTACCGTCAATCTTGTAGCGAAGCTGCCAGACCTTTTTTCCGGATACAGGGACATAAAGGTACAGGCCATTACCATCGAGAAGGCGGTATGGTTTTTCTTTCGGCTTTGCTGCTTCAATCTGCTTAACGGTGAGCATGGGTAAAAATCCGGTGGGTAAAATTATTTTATCCACTTTTTACCCGTCATGGTGTGCGGCTGTCAACGATCTGACGCGAACCATGCCGAACTGTGAATCTACGGAAGGCTTGATATTCAGGGGATTTCGCGGACTGGTACGGATGGGAGCGAACTGATAAATGGTGTCCCCTGCAGACATCTACTTGACGAGGCAGGGGATTGATTGGAATGGTGTTTTTTAGATGTGAGAAATATTTTACCCGCTATTTTACCCATTGGCGCGGCTTAAAAGCTTATTCTTGAATTCACAATGGTCACGATATAACCATCTTGCTCGCCCGTGGATAACTTTGGCTTTTGGCAGGTCGCCGGACTTAATCCGGTCGTAGATGAAGGTTTTACCAAAGCCAGTATCAGCCATGATGAATTTCAAATCAACCAGGGAATCAGGCTGTAGTTCGTGTTGCATGAGTGCTATCTCCGAATAGGGAATCGAACCTGCAAATCAGGTAATAAAAAAACCGCATTGATGCGGCGATGGTAGGTCTGGATATCTTGAGAAATGAACAGTCCTCATCGAGTGTGAGGCTGTGGTTAGTCCTTGCGTAACTCGCTAATTCTTCTGTAAGTCTCTGGTGCTTTGTTTCCGTGTATCTTCATTTCAGACTTCAACAGAGCAACGAGGGAATCCCATTCGTTGAGGATTCCTTTGAATGCCGGAACGCGCTTTGCAACCTTGTCGAATGAATCTCTTATTTCTGGGATCTGCTCAACAAGTGAAACGCATCGTCTGAAATCTGCTGCGTCATGGGGAGCGCCGAAGTGATGACCATAGATATTCTTTTTCAGTCCACATGCGATTGAGGCAAGAGTTGCGCTACTGATGCCGACATCGCCAGTCGATTGCCATTTCAAAATCTTCATAGCCAAATCTGACATTTCTTGTCTCCATAAAACAAAACCCGCCGTAGCGAGTTCAGATAAAAGAAATCCCCGCGAGTGCGAGGATTGTTATTGTCTTTGCTTCGTGCATTTGTCGCACTTTCTGCACCATCCAGATAGGCACATCCGTCCGCAATTAACACATATAGGCCACATCATTTTTCCTCTTTTGGTTTATGAATCTGAATGGTCATGCCGCTTTGAGTGGTGACTACAACGACAGAACCAGGCTGAAGACTGTTAAGATTGAATGCTTCGTAAAACGAATCCAAGGCCAGCGCTTTTTTATTCTTCCGGTTCCACCAACGCCATCCCTTGCTACAGGCTACACTGACAATCCACTGTCCACTCCTGTAAGCCATATAAAACCAGATGAGCAAAACCTGAAGGAATGCTATCCAGTCAATAATCGTATATTTCGCGAAGGAGTCCATCACTTCACCTCCTGCGGCGGTTCTGGTAGCGGCATCCAGTGTGTGACATTGCTAATCAGACCATATTCATTAGTTTGAGGATGGTTGCCGTTATCGTCTCCGTATTTAAGACTCTCCATAAAGCCATAATGCTTATTCCCATTAACTCTCACAAAGCCGTAATAAGCAGGTATAACGCCGATCTCACACGTAACCAGTAAAGGAAAACTAGTTCTCCAATTTAGCTCGCCAATTACAGGCATTCGATCACTACAGCTTATCCAACCATCCGGAGTTACCGGATAGTTGCGCATTGCGACCTTTAATGCCTCATAGAAGCAACCTTTCAGATTGTTGAACTGACGCCCATTTAGCGGGCCGTGTTCAGTCAGCATGTTGTGTAATTTCCATGCCGCGTCGTTTACTTCGCTGGATGACAGGGGAGGCAACTTGTAAGTTTGGCTTACAGGTTCGGCACCATGAAGCATGGCGTCGCTCCGCTCTATGCCATCCAGCGCGATTCGCAGTGCCTGAATTGTGGTAGAGCTATCGTTTGGGGCTATTCCATATCGCTCGAATACAGCTAAATGGTTGCGCATAATCTCAGGCGTAAGCTCTTTGTAAGCATAAGCAAGAGGCTCTGATGCATTATCCGGCACAACCGACGCAGGCGCGGCAGCATAAACAGGAATAACGTCCGCTTGCTCTTTATTGCTTTCATCCGTTAAAGCCCAGAATAATTTCCCGGCCGGATGTTTGAAAATATAAGCAACTGGATCTGCTTCCAGCGATGCCAGTGCAATTTCATAAGCACGGCGCTCAATATTGTCTCGAACGTCCAAGCTGCCTATGCGCTCTTTGATTTCTTTAATCAGTTCTTTGTCGGTAAAAGTGGTCATGCCGCATTTCCTTCTTGCTTATTAACGATTACACCGTCATATATTTCATTAAGGTGCCCTCTCAACTCCATGCGCCTTAATGCAGATAACATGTAATCGCATTCAACCTGCTTATTCCCAATAAAAGGTTTATCTTCAGGGTTACCCCAACAGCAATTCCCCTTGGGCCATCCATGTACTTTCCGTACTCTTCCGTTAACAACGTGAAGTAATCCCCAGCCGGGAGGTAAATCCTCAACTGAAATAACTCCCGGCTCACTAATAAAGAATCGCCAGTCGCCCATGCCAAGTGAGGGATTTTTACGGAAACGCTTTTTTCTATCTGCCAACAAGTCAGCACGAGAACACTTCGCCTCTATCAGGCATGATGCTGAATTTCTGAATCCCATAGCATCTGGCTGTTCTCCGGTACTGGTTACAGCTATAAAGCGGTCATGAAAACAAACCTTGAACCCGTTGCGCTTAAGGAACTTATACGCAATCTGACAGAGTTCGCTGTGTGTTAACGCCATATCACTCTCCTTTGATGCGAATGCCTGTTGCAATGCTGTTTATGATGCTGTCAGTGCATTGGGTAGAAAGCTGGGCATCTCCAGCAATTCTCATGACCTCAACATCTGCATATCGAATACCGAGGTGTATCAGACCGGCTATACCTGACTTAAGCCGAGCATTTTCCATAAACAGATCCTTTGCCCGTTGTTTTTCTGCCTCAAGCTCAACGCGCAGCTTCCCTACCGTTAGCGCAATATCCTCGTTCTCCTGGTCGCGGGATTTGATGTATTGCTGGTTCCTTTCCCGTTCATCCAGTAGTGCCAGCGCAACATTTGGATTAAAAGCAGCAATAAATTCAGCGTTTGCATAAGCCTGAACATCTGTTTCAACCAGGCAGTTAACATGACATTCTGCAATTACGCCACCGGGTTCTCCTTTCCATTTTTGACAAACAAAAACTCCTGTTATATTCCCATGCTGATTGCCCGATGTATGCCCTACGATGTAGCATCCTTTAGTTGCTTTCTCTGCTGCTTCACGCAGCGCCTGATAGTTAATTTTGGTCATATCACATCACCCTGAAGCCGTTGCATTTACGTAAGAAATCGCAGATATAGCCCTTCATTTTTTCATGCCAATCTCGATCATTCCCATTGCACCAACCATCAGGTGGAGTCCAGTTTTCTATCAGAGCAGCCATTTTCTTTGCTTTCGCCGGAGTAGCTGTTGCGGTATCGCAGTAATGACGAGTGTCAACCAACGCATCCATACCATCGATATCAAGTACGCAAAACCATGTGTGATTCGGCATTCCAACAGATGGTATTTGTTGCCCACGTCGACGTTTATCAATAAGACATACACTCACTGCTTGCCTCCTTTACGCCACATCGCATTCAGATATTTGTTTTGATTTACTGATGGAAAAGAATTTCTCTTAAGCAATTCCTCTCTCGATGGCATTGGCTTTACGCGTTGGCGAATAATCATTTCTGCCGGAAGAATGCCGGGATTGTATGCAAGTCCTCTCATGGTAAATTCCTCAGTCATTACTGATAGCGCCATAGCGTGAGCGGTAATTACGCAGGCGCGGGTCAATTTCAGGGAAGTGGGTATATGTGGCTTTGCGGAATGGTCGGATTGATGTCTGGTAAATTCTCTCGCGTTCTTCTTTCTCTGCAAGCCATATACAATGGCGAAATTCCTTTTCCTCTTTCGTTTCCTGCGGTAGAGACATTATCCGGTCGTAGTTTTTCCTGAATTTATCCAGCACCTCCGATACGGAATTGCCGGAACAGCGGCGCGGGTCATCCGCACCATACAGAGGCGCTGGCATAATTAAATCCTTATTTTTCTGAATCAGAATGGGATGGAATCGTCGTATACAGGAGTGTTCTGCTGGTTACTACTTTGCTGCTGCGGGCCATTTCCTGAAGCTGCAAATCCAATCTTTGCATTCAGTAATTCAAGAGTGATTGATTGACCATTTTGCCCCTGATAAACATCAACCCTGATGTTTTCTCCGGTAATTTCAACAATGCCACCTTCAACAAGAACACTACGGTAGTAATCCACTTGCGCTCCCGGCTTGGCAAATACAACGGCGCTGTAGTTTGTCCATTCTTTCTTTTTTGTCTGGCGATCGTAATACTGAACGCCAGCACGGATGTTGAATCCGATATTTTCCCCGGCCTGAAACTCTCTTGCGGGCTTGTTTAGTCTTACAGTAATCGAATGTGCCATTAAGCTGCCGCTCCTTCTAATTCGCCTCGTCTGATGTTGTAAACGTCCTGCGCTTTGTGCTGCTCCGGTGTGCCTTCGAGCATCTTCCACGCTTTGGCGAACGCCTGTTTAAGCTCTTCTACGGTGTTTTTCTGCATTGCTGCGTCAGTGAATGCTTTTAGAACCTGTTCAGATGTAGGTGATGGTTTTGATTGCTTTGCTGCTGCGTTCTGCTGATGTTTATGCTCTTCTGTATCTGCATCTTTCGCATCATCAATGCCGAACAAACCATTGAGGCAATACTTGCGTGCATAAGAGCTTGTAGCTCCCGTAACTTGTGCAGAATCCATTCCTTTCTTGCTTTCTTCCTCTCGTGCTAGTGCGGTTGCCGTATGACTGTTTTCGCCATCGGTAATAGTTGCCGTTGCTTTCACGTAATACCGATCACCAATCAACACAACTTCATCGCTGATTGATAAAAACAGGCCATTCAGTAACGGCTTAACTCCTTCAAGAATGTCTTCGCAGCTTCTGTATTTATATTTACCGAATGAGTTGTACTGATTCTTTGGCGCGTTCAAGTTCTCCTGAATAGCTGCCAGTCTTGCGTAAAATTCTTTGCTCATATGTTTGTTCTCAGAATGGGCATGGCCCAAGGAAATAACGCTGATTTAATACTTCAGTCTTTGCCGCATTTAAAAAGACGCGAACACCTTCACGATCTCCCTTCTGGCGATACATTAACGCCTGCTGCGTGTACATGCGTCTCTGTAACTTGCTCTCCTTCACGGTGGTTGCAAGTGACATGAATATCTCCTTCGTTACCGATTAATTCTTTCATCTGACGAATGAATTCTTCGTCTGACCAGTTATCTGTAAAACTCATTTCCTGCGATACCATGGAAGGTTGATAGCTGATTTCATCGCTTTATTTGCTTCAAGCCACATTTTGGAATCACCAATAAATCTGGCTATTACTGCTTTGTTTTGTGCAGCGCGAAGCATCTGGTGATTGATGGCTATTTCATTGCGCATAATAAGACCTCAACTCTTTTCCATCCGTCACGTAATTTACGGGTGATTCTTTCAAGTAAAGATTCATTTAGTTGGAAGGCACCCATGCGAGCGCCTCCCGCGATTGCGTAAATCATGGGTGGTTCCTTATGTTGGTTTTATTAGTAGGTTATTTTTGTTGCGAATACTTCGCCTTTTACGATGGCTGTTATGATATTTTTAGCAACATCTTCTGATGCACCAACCTTGATAAGGTCAGCAAGTATTTTGTTATTTACTTCTTTCCGGTGAGCTTTATCCTTTGCTCTACGCTCTTCTTCTTCCTTGATTCTTTTTTCTTCTGCTATTCTGGCTTGCTCTTTTGCTTCAGCCTCGCGCCGGATTCGTTCAGCCTCCTCCTGTGCTTTTCGGCGTTCTGCTTCAATTGCCGCCTGCTTTTCTCTTTCAGCTCGTTCTGCTGCCTCTTTTGCTTCGCTCTGTGCTCGTTGCTCGGCTTCAATGCGTTCACGCTCTGCACGTTCCGCTGCGGCCTTAGCTTCTGCTTCTCGCCTTGCTGCTGCTTCAATTTCGGCTTTTGCCTTTGCTTCGGCTTCAGCTCTGGCTTTCTCTTCAGCTTCTTTTTTTAAGCGTTCTTCATGCTCTCGCTTTTCCTGCTCCGCTTTGAGTCTTGCATCTTCTCTTTGGCGGTCAAATTCGCGATCCATCAAAATCGCTATTTCATGGTCAGACTCAATTTGCCTTGCGAGAGCTTCAGCTGCTGCCTTAGCTTCTTCTTCGGCTTTAATACGCGCCTGCTCCTCCTCATAATCAGTAAGAGGCTGGCGCGCCTTGGCTTTCAATTCATCAAGGCGATCGCGCACTGTCTTGCGGTTGGCATCAATTAGCTTTGGAATTTCCTTCAGTTCAGCAACAAGGTCTTTGCCAAGACCATCGAGATATGTTTTCGTCTGCGCAACTTTATACGCCAGAGAAGCGATCTCCTTTCTGCCCTTTGCCGTTGTGATATCAGGCACAAAGGACATAACTTCACGTTCAACCTTTTGAAGGATTTCTTCAATCTGGTCGGCAGACTGAAATACAGTCATTGCATTTGCTTTTTCAATAACAACTAAATCTGTTACTTCACTCATATATCCTCCGTCAAAAAATTGCCCTCACATTAGAGGGCAAAGAAGATTTCCAATAATCAGAACAAGTCGGCTCCTGTTTAGTTACGAGCGACATTGCTCCGTGTATTCACTCGTTGGAATGAATACACAGTGCAGTGTTTATTAGTATGCCTGTCTTTTAACCACATCAGGCTCGGTGGTTCTCGTGTACCCCTACAGCGAGAAAAATAGTAAAATCCTCTTACCCCTACAGTAAGAGAGTGATTTATATGTCTGATGAAAAAGGAATAATAAGTAGGATTACAGATGCAGTTTCTGGTGCCGGAGGTGCTCTGATGAGTGCTGTTGGCGCAGTAAAGGAAATCCAGAAAATGCAAATAGACTACTCAGTAAAAGAAAAAACATACGAACTTGTCGATAAGCTCATGGATGCCCAACAGCAGCAAATGTCACTTAATGAGCTTTTGATGATTTCTAAGGACAAGATCATTGAGCTTGAAGAAAAGATAAATCGAGCCTCTAAGTGGGAAGAGGAAAAGAAAAACTATGAGATGTATACACCTACTGTTGCTACGGTGGTTTATCGTCTCAAAAAATCGGCAAATACCGGTCAGCCAATGCACTATCTTTGCGCTCAATGCTATGAATCTTCTGTGAAATCCATACTTCAATACGAAGGATTTGCACCACCTTCTAACCATAGGATGAGATGCCATAGGTGTAACGCCTCCTATCTGTTCCCTAAATCTGCATTTTCTAAATAAGTGATATAGATTTACCTTTAATTTTCTGGCGTCCTCTGCATGTTATGCCGCGTTCGCCAGGCTTGCGGTAGTAAATTCGGTTATTTATGTAATAAAAAACCCGCCTTAGCGGGTTATTATTTCTTTGGATTTAGCTTTTCCATGTTCTCTGCGATCGTACCTATTCTTGACCTTATTGTTGGAACATCAATTCCTCTCTGTATGTCTACATTTAAAGACATAAGCTCTCTGCTCCATCCTGCGATCGCATCGTGAAATTGTCTTGCCCTGCTTGCTTGTCTACGTCTGCTGCTTTCAAGCTCTGTAAGCATTTGCTTTGCTTCGATCTGAGACTTGCCTTGCCCAACTCCCAATGCATCGATTGCACATTGCTTCATCTCTGCTTTTATCAAAGGGTGAAGATTTTCAGCGCCAATAAAAATTACCTCGTCTATGCTTTTAAAAAGCAGAAGGCAATCAGTAACAACTTTGGTTCTTTTATCATCACACCTTACCTCTACCGAAGGTACGCCGCCATATTGCTTAACTCTCATTGCCGTGTAAACTGTAGCACTCTTCAAATCAGCCTCCTTTTTCTTTTTCTATATCAAAAAGCTGCTTTGCTTTTTGTGACTAAAAGCAAAAAAGCCTTCTCGCTAATGAGCAGCATTGCCGTTCATCCTGAACCCGCCGCGCTCCCGACGCATGGTTTAAAGACGCGCCGTTCGTCTATGGGCTTATGATGTACTTAAAGTTCATTAATGTAAAGTACCAATAGTACATTTTATGGATATAAAAAGCTCACTACATCATAAGTTAGTGAACTTTAAGGAAATTTATTTTTATCCGAATCGCTTGTAATCGATTGACTGCCTAATGAGGACTTTGGCTAGAATGTGAAGTTGCTCTTCTTCACCTTCTTCTATGTACCATCGATCATAAGCGGCATTGTCAGAGATGACGGCAAGCCTGTTCTTTTGCATTTGCAGGCGCTTAACGTGCATTGTTTTCCCGTATACAAACACATAAATGCCATCGCCATCAAAACAGGTTATGGATACATCAACAAAGATCTCATCTCCCGGATTGATGGTTCCCTCCATGCTGTCACCGCGAACCGTGATGACTTTTACGCTTTCCTGTGGCCTTCCATTAAATAAAATTCTTGCCTGCTCGGTCGTATATTCAATTGCTCTTATCTTTTCTATAAATTCATTGGAAACCATGGTTCCTGGCCCGGCGCTCGCCTGAACATCCAATACATCAACACGATAATAATCATTTGATCTTGATAGATGATTTACCGTGATACCGTCATCATCAGCATAGCCATGCAGATATGCAGCAGTAGTTCCCAGCACCGAAGCCAGAGATTCCATCTTGTCTTTTCTTGGTATTGACTCCCCGTTGAACCATTTACTAATGGCTTTTGGTGTGACCTTAAGCCTGACAGCTAAATCAGCCTGCCTACCATGCAAAGGTAATCCCGCTTTATCACAGGCCAGCGCAAGCCTCTGCGAGAAAGTTTCACGCTCTTTCTGTTGAACCATAAGTTCAACTATATTAGGTATTGACTGTACTATCAGTTCCGTCATAATATGAACCATAAGTTCACCACAGGAGAGAAGCATGAACGAAGTTACGTTTGGAGAAGTTATCAAATCCGTTCGAGTTTCTGTTGTGGCTGATGTTTGTGGACTTACGCCAAAAGCCATCTATAAGTGGCTTGAGCGTGGTTCTCTGCCGCGTACCGAGTTCACTGGTGAAACCGAATATGCGGATAAGATCGCCAAGGCATCAGGCGGCAAGTACTCAGCAGCACAGATTCGCCGTATCGGTAAACAGCAGTTTGTTATGTAATAAAAATGTACTTTTAGTACCGAACGGCCCGGTATACGGTCGGGTGCCCGGCGTGGTCAAGGATGACTGTCAATGGTGCACGATAAAAACCCAAATTATTTACCTATGGAGATTGTAAGAAATGACACAAGCAAGCTACAGCAAGCCAACACAGCGAGAAATTGATCGCGCTGAAACTGATTTACTCATCAACCTGTCAACGCTTACCCAGCGCGGTCTGGCAAAGATGATTGGCTGTCATGAATCGAAGATAAGCAGAACGGACTGGAGATTTATTGCTTCGGTCTTGTGTGCTTTCGGAATGGCATCAGACATCAGTCCGATTAGCAGGGCTTTTAAGTATGCGCTTGATGAAATCACAAAGAAAAAATCCCCGGCCGCCACCGAGGATTTTAAGCAAATTGATATGCAATTCTGAGGGAATTACTGGATCAATCCACAGGAGTCATTATGACAAAACAACTCAGTCCTTACCAGGACAAAATTCACAAACACATACTACGTGATCGCTTCCTGTCCAGCTTCAAGCAGCCTGGTCGATTCCGGGCTGAGTTGGAAAAGGTGAAGCTGATGCAGAAGGAGAAAGGTCATGAGTAACATATCTAATCTAGCCGAAGCCAGAGAGGCCAGAAGGCTACAACAACCGCATCAAAGCAGCGGTAAGGGGTATGCCTTGCTGCACCGTAAAATTATGGATGTGCCGTTTTACAAGGACGCAGAAGCTGCGCATCTGTGGGTTCACTTAATCCTCAAAGCAAAGCATACGCCTGAGTATGTAATGACTGACGCAGGAGAAATTCTGGTAGGCAGAGGGAAGCTACTTGGCGGTAGAAACTCTCTGGCGTTTGAAACAGGACTCAAACCAGATCGCGTTCAGTACCTGCTTAGAAAGTTCAAAAAACTCGGCATGATTGACTGGGTTTCACACGGTAAATTCTCAGTTTTCTCGGTAGAGAAATATGACGATTATCAGTCAAATTTTGTACCAGCAGATTACCAGCAAATTACCACCTCAAAGCCAGCAATACCAATGCCTGTAAGCAATGCTGTACCAGCAGATTACCAGCAAATTACCACAGATAAAGAATATAATAATATTATCTCTAATACTGACGTATTAGAGAGTGCCACAGCAGACAAAAAGTCTGACAAGAAAAAACCTTCCGTCAGCTGTCAGGATGTTGTCGATGCTTACCACGAAATCCTTCCTGAAGCGCCAAGAATCCGCGCACTGAATGACAAGCGTAAAAACCAGATCCGAACGTTCTGGCGCAAAGCCGGAGTGATAACCCGCCAGCTTGACGGGCATGGGTTCACGATGCAGGACTGGAGAAATTATTTGAGCTACGTAGGCGAAAATTGTCGATGGATGTTCGAAGAGCGTCCAAACCATCAACGCGGAACTGTCTGGCACAAAAAGGGATTTGATTTTCTGCTTAACGATAATACCTACCTGAAAGTTCGTGAGGGTGAACACGATGACCGATAATTTTTATGCGCCGCCCCATAGCATCGAGGCAGAGCAGGCGGTGATTGGTGGATTGCTTCTGGATGATGACAGCAGTGAGCGCGTCCAGAAAGTTCTGGCGATGCTGAAGCCCGATTCATTTTACAGCCGACCACACAAAATCCTTTTCGAAGAAATAACCAGAATGCACCGGGAGCAAAAGCCAGTAGATGGCCTGACGCTTTTCGATGAACTGGAGCGCAAATCGTTAACGGTGTCTGTTGGCGGTTTTGCTTATATCGCTGAGATCGCAAAGAACACGCCAAGCGCAGCAAACATCGTTGCCTATGCAATGCAGGTTCGTGAAACCGCAATGGAACGCTACGCCATCAACCGCATGACTGAAGCGATGGAATTGCTCTATTCCCGCAACGGAATGACTGCAACGCAGAAGTACGAAGCTATTCAGGCTATTTTCACGCAACTGACAGACCATGCAAAAACCGGATCGCGTCGCGGCCTTCGCTCATTTGGTGAGGTCATGGAAGACTGGGTTAGCGACCTTGAGAAGCGATTTGACCCGTCAGGTGAACAACGAGGAATGAGCACAGGGATCCCATCGCTGGACAGGATGCTGTCACCGAAAGGTCTGGTGAAAGGCTCTCTGTTTGTCATTGGCGCTCGCCCTAAGATGGGGAAAACGACGCTATACAGCCAGATGGCAATCAACTGCGCAGTGCATGAGAAAAAGCCCGCTCTGATGTTCAGCCTTGAAATGCCAGGTGACCAGATACTGGAAAAACTGGTGGGACAGAAGTCAGGTGTTAACCCGAATATTTTTTACCTTCCGGCGACAAATGACGCTGATGACGGCTATCAGGGTGATTACGATGGTGACTTCAACAGGGCGATCGAAACAGCCAATCGCTTGAGTGAAATCGACCTGCTTTACATCGACGACACGCCGGGATTATCTCTGGCTCAAATCGTCAGCGAAAGCCGTCGAATCAAGCGAGAAAAAGGATGTGTTGGCATGATTCTGGTCGATTACCTGACACTAATGACTGCTGAGAAGGCCGATCGCAACGATCTTGCTTACGGCATGATCACCAAAGGACTGAAGAACCTTGCCAAAGAGCTTGATTGCGTTGTTGTGCTTCTGACGCAGCTTAACCGCGCACTGGAAAGCAGAACCAATAAACGCCCATTACCAAGTGACTCACGAGATACAGGGCAGATTGAACAGGATTGCGATTATTGGGTCGGGATCCATCGTGAAGGCGCTTTTGATGACAGTGTTCCACCTGGTGAAACTGAACTAATCCTTCGTCTCAATCGTCATGGCAATACCGGCACGGTGTATTGCATTCAGGCAAATGGCGCTATTTATGACACAGACCAACAGTCTGCTGAAATGCGCCGCCGTGAACGCGAGGAACCGCAGTCCAAGAAGAAAGGAGGATTCTGATGAATAAAAAACAATTAGCCATTCTCGAAAAGGCATGGGATGCACAAATATCATGCGCTTTGAAAGAACAGGCACTACCAATAATCCAGACCAAATCGAAAATAGCCAGGCAGTTATGCGATGACGGATTCCTGAACGAAGTTGAGATTACGCACCAGATGGTAACGTTCAAAGGGTATGAGATAAATCATCATGGTATAGCAGCGTATTGTTCCCATCTTCCTGATGACGTTGACATTGATGAAATGGAAAGGGAGATGAAGCAATGACCATCTACATCACTGAGCTAATAACAGGCCTGCTGGTAATCGCAGTCCTTTTTATTTGGGGGAGAGTAAATCGTGGTTAAGTTTATGCTCGTCGCACTCAAATGCGTTGGCGTTGGATGGATTCTTCTGACGTTTTTTATTGTTCTGCATAGCTACATTCGTCTTGTGAATGACGGTAAAGACCCATGGTATACGTTGTTTGGCGCTGCATTTGTCTGGGTGATTATCGGTGTTATGCCTGTCGCTGTAGCAAAAATGGCGTGGCGTTTTGTGAATTGAACTGAGGGTAAGTATCGATGGACGAATCAAGAAAGCAGTTTGAAGAATGGTTTGAAAATTACACCGGATGTGATCCTAAAAATAAAATATACGCCAATATGGTTGAGATGTATTGGCAAGCGTGGCAGGCATCGCGAGCAGCTATCGAGATTGAGTGTCCTGGAAAAAGAGAGCGTGAGGCATTTTCTACCGATTTCGAGGATGGGGTCACATTTGGTTATAACGACGCAATTAGTGAATGCGAAGGACGGATTCGCGCCGCTGGAATCAAAGTGAAGGAGTGAGTATGAGCGCATACGAAGAAATCATGTTAGCCCTGCGATTCTTTTTCGGTGTGGAAGAAGATGAAAACGTAAATGAGATTATCGGGCAAGACCATGACCCGATAGGGACTATTGCAGCTGCACTTGACGATTACAGGAGCGTAAATGGTGAGGAAACTAACGTTTGAACTAAGAAGCCCCATCCATCAGCAAAACGCTATTCACGCAGTACAGCAAATCCTTCCAGACCCAACCAAACCAATCAATCAAATAACTCAGCAGAGACTAAAAGAAGTCCTTCTCTACGATGAGTTAACAGGGAAATTCACATGGAAAGTAAAGAAATGCCAGAGAATGAATGCTGGGGATATCGCAGGGCATAAGAGTAGCGAAGGCTACTGGGTAATAAAAGTCGATGGAAAACTTTATAAGGCACACAGGCTGGCGTGGCTCTATATGAATGGCAGTCTACCAAAAAGTGATATCGACCACATAAATCTCGTTAGGGATGACAATCGTATAGCAAATCTTAGATTGGCAACTCGATCTCAAAACATCCAAAACGTAAACAAAAAGGCAAATAACAAATCAGGATATAAAGGCGTTTCATGGGATAAGAAATCAAGAAAATGGAGGGCGCAAATCGTAATCAACAAGAGGAAAGTTAATCTTGGGTTTTACGATGACCCAAAGGAAGCTCATAAAGTATATGCAAATAAAGCGGATGAATGTTTCGGCGAATTTGCGAGGTATTAAAATGAAATGTGTCAAATATCACCTTACTAATGAATCTATAAGATATAACGCCATTCAGTATCTTAGGACATGCGATTTAGACATCATTGTCGAGTTTAAGCAACGCAACCGCAGCTTAGACCAAAACAGAAAGCTATGGGCCTGCTTAGGTGACGTCTCGCGTCAGGTTGAATGGCATGGTCGCTGGCTGGATGCAGAAAGCTGGAAGTGTGTGTTTACCGCAGCATTAAAGCAGCAGGACGTTGTTCCTAACCTTGCCGGGAATGGCTTTGTGGTAATAGGCCAGTCAACCAGCAGGATGCGTGTAAGCGAATTTGCGGAGCTATTAGAGCTTATACAGGCATTCGGTACAGAGCGTGGCGTTAAGTGGTCAGACGAAGCGCGACTGGCTCTCGAATGGAAAGCGCGATGGGGAGACAGGGCGGCATGAGACGACAGCGACGAAGTATCACCGACATCATCTGCGAAAACTGCAAATACCTTCCAACGAAACGCTCCAGAAATAAACGCAAGCAAATCCCAAAAGAATCTGACGTAAAAACCTTCAACTACACGGCTCACCTGTGGGATATCCGGTGGCTAAGACATCGTGCGAGGAAATGACAATGGATTATTCACAGTTAAGTGATTTTGAAATTAACGTGGCGGTATTCGAAGCCATTCATAACGGATCACCGGATTACAAAGAAGGTGAGAATGGCGATATGGTGTTTGTCTCATTTGAGGGAGACATTGTAAACGGAGACGCAGTTGAAGTAGAAGTTGAGCGCGGATCCTTTAACCCATGCGCAAACCCAGCAGACGCATGGCCGATTATTGAAAAATACAGGATTAGCATTATCAATCTCGATGAAGACGAGTGGGGTGCACGCGGTGTGGCCTACTGTAAATCTAAGCGAGCTATACATGAAAATCCCCTCCGCGCCGCCATGATTGTCTTTCTCATGATGCAGAGAATCCAATAATGCTTAGCCCATCCCAATCCATTCAATACCAGAAAGAAAGCGTCGAGCGAGCTTTAACGTGCGCTAACTGCGGTCAGAAGCTGCATGTGCTGGAAGTTCACGTGTGTGAGCACTGCTGCGCAGAACTGATGAGCGATCCGAATAGCTCAATGTACGAGGAAGAAGACGATGGTGATTAGCCGATACGGACAAATAACGTTTAAACATTTTCAAGACAATCCAACATGGGCTGCTGCGGCTGGATATGACTTTAATTATTTTGATTGTCTGTCAGTCGCATGTATTGCAACTACCAATGTTGCTAACAACATAATCGATGAATTCTTGGATTTTCCAGACTGTCAGGTCAGAGAGTTGCCTGCATTTTTTGTGAAAGTATCTGTTGCTACAGCTCTGTTATTTATTTTGTTATTCGCATATCCATTGCTTGCCGTATTTGTTTATGTGAGATGCAAGCACTCACAAAAGGAATACAGCGGAGAGCATACCGATATTACCAGCCAAAATATGCGAGTGTGGTTGAGGAGATGCCAAGAGAAATGGGGGAGAAGTCATGGCTAACCTACGCAAAGAAGCACGCGGCAGAGAATGCCAGGTACGTATTTACGGCGTATGCAATGGCAATCCTGAAACTACAGTTCTGGCACATTACCGGATGGCTGGAATTTGCGGAACGGGAATGAAGCCTGACGACCTGATCGGCGCATGGGCTTGTAGCGCGTGTCACGATGAAATCGACCGACGCACCCATAATCTCGACAACAAAGACGCCAGACTTTACCACCTCGAAGGCGTGATCAGGACGCAGGCGATACTGCTGAAGGAGGGGAAGATTAAGTCATGAACGAATATCAGTTTGTGCTTCCTTACCCGCCGTCGGTGAATACCTACTGGCGAAGACGGGGAAGCCAATACTACATCAGCGATAAAGGCCAGAAATACCGAAAAGACGTTCAGCAAATCATCCGCCAACTCAAGTTAGATATTTTCACCAAATCACGACTCCGTATCAAAGTCATCGCAGACGTTCCAGACTCCCGCCGCCGCGACCTCGACAACATCCTGAAAGGTTTACTCGACTCCCTTATCCACGCCGGATTTGCGGAAGACGACGAGCAATTCGATGACATTCGCGTAATTCGTGGCGTGAAAGTACCAGGCGGAAGGCTTGGAATAAAAATCACCGAACTGGAGAGCGTATGAACGCCACAATTCAAACGATACCAGAGCTTCTTATCCAGACACGAGGCAATCAGACCGAAGTGGCGAGGATGCTTTCCTGCGCAAGAGGAACAGTGCTCAAGTACAACCGAGACAGCAAAGGCGAGCGTCATGTAATAGTTAACGGCGTCCTGATGGTCAAACAGGGCAAGAGGGGAAGACGATGAGACTCGAAAGCGTAGCTAAATTTCATTCGCCAAAAAGCCCGATGATGAGCGACTCACCACGGGCTACGGCTTCTGACTCTCTTTCCGGTACTGATGTGATGGCTGCTATGGGGATGGCGCAATCACAAGCCGGATTCGGTATGGCTGCATTCTGCGGTAAGCACGAACTCAGCCAGAACGACAAACAAAAGGCTATCAACTATCTGATGCAATTTGCACACAAGGTATCGGGGAAATACCGTGGTGTGGCAAAGCTCGAAGGAAATACTAAGGCAAAGGTACTGCAAGTGCTCGCAACATTCGCTTATGCTGATTATTGCCGTAGTGCCGCGACGCCGGGCGCAAGATGCAGAGATTGCCACGGTACAGGTCGGGCGGTTGATATAGCCAAAACGGAGCAGTGGGGGAGAGTTGTCGAGAAAGAGTGCGGAAGATGCAAAGGCGTCGGTTATTCAAGAATGCCAGCAAGCGCCGCATATCGCGCTGTAACGATGCTAATCCCAAACCTTACTCAACCCACCTGGTCACGCACTGTTAAGCCGCTGTATGACGCTCTGGTGGTGCAATGCCACAAGGAAGAGTCAATTGCAGACAACATTTTGAATGCGGTCACACGTTAGCAGCATGATTGCCACGGATGGCAACATATTAACGGCATAATATTGACTTATTGAATAAAATTGGGTAAATTTGACTCAACGATGGGTTAATTCGCTCGTTGTGGTAGTGAGATGAAAAGAGGCGGCGCTTACTACCGATTCCGCCTAGTTGGTCACTTCGACGTATCGTCTGGAACTCCAACCATCGCAGGCAGAGAGGTCTGCAAAATGCAACCACGAAACAGTTCGCAGGTAATAGTTAGAGCCTGCATAACGGTTTCGGGATTTTTTATATCTGCAAAACAGGTAAGAGCATTGAGTCGATAATCGTGAAGAGTCGGCGAGCCTGGTTAGCCAGTGCTCTTTCCGTTGTGCTGAATTAAGCGAATACCGGAAGCAGAACCGGATCACCAAATGCGTACAGGCGTCATCGCCGCCCAGCAACAGCACAACCCAAACTGAGCCGTAGCCACTGGTTATCCTGAACTCATCAGTGATAGTTATGCTGCGGCCTTCTACATATGACCTTCGTGAAAGCGGGTGGCAAGAGGCTGCGCTAACAACCTCATGCCGTTTTGCCCGTGCATATCGGTCACGAACAAATCTGATTACTAAACACAGTAGCCTGGATTTGTTCTATCAGTAATCGACCTTATTCCTAATTAAATAGAGCAAATCCCCTTATTGGGGGTAAGACATGAAGATGCCAGAAAAACATGACCTGTTAGCCGCCATTCTCGCGGCAAAGGAACAAGGCATCGGGGCAATCCTTGCGTTTGCAATGGCGTACCTTCGCGGCAGATATAATGGAGGTGCGTTTACAAAAACAGTAATCGACGCAACGATGTGCGCCATTATCGCCTGGTTCATTCGTGACCTTCTCGACTTCGCCGGACTAAGTAGCAATCTCGCTTATATAACGAGCGTGTTCATCGGCTACATCGGTACTGACTCGATTGGTTCGCTTATCAAACGCTTCGCTGCTAAAAAAGCCGGAGTAGAAGATGGTGGAAATCAATAATCAACGTAAGGCGTTCCTCGATATGCTGGCGTGGTCAGAGGGAACTGATAATGGACGTCAGAAAACCAGGAATCATGGTTATGACGTCATTGTAGGCGGAGAGCTATTCACTGATTACTCCGATCACCCTCGCAAACTTGTCACGCTAAACCCCAAACTCAAATCAACAGCAGCCGGACGTTACCAGCTTCTTTCCCGTTGGTGGGATGCCTATCGTAAGCAGCTTGGCCTGAAAGACTTCTCTCCGAAAAGCCAGGACGCTGTGGCACTGCAACAGATTAAAGAGCGTGGCGCTTTACCGATGATTGATCGCGGTGATATCCGTCAGGCAATCGACCGTTGCAGCAATATCTGGGCTTCACTGCCGGGGGCTGGTTACGGTCAGTTCGAGCATAAGGTTGACAGCCTGATTGCAAAATTCAAAGAAGCTGGCGGAACGGTCAGAGAGATTGAGGTATGAGCAGAGTCACTGCGATTATCTCCGCTCTGGTTATCTGCATCATCGTCTGCCTGTCATGGGCTGTTAATCATTACCGTGATAACGCCATGACCTACAAAGAGCAGCGCGATAAAGCCACATCCATCATCGCTGATATGCAGAAGCGGCAACATGATGTAGCAGAACTCGACGCCAGATACACAAAGGAGCTTGCTGATGCTAACGCGACTATCGAAAGTCTCCGTGCTGATGTTTCTGCTGGTCGTAAACGCCTGCAAGTCGCCGCCACCTGTGCAAAGTCAACGACCGGAGCCAGCAGCATGGGCGATGGAGAAAGCCCAAGACTTACAGCAGATGCTGAACTCAATTATTACCGTCTCCGAAGTGGAATCGACAGGATAACCGCGCAGGTTAACTACTTGCAGGAGTACATCAGGACGCAATGCCTTCGATGATAGCGATAATTTTACTCATCATCCTTCACATCTGGCTCTGTAGACAGGGTGATGATCACTTCTGGAGTGAATCCAGATTAAACATCTCATTGCTGATGCTTGATATTGAGCATCTGGCGCGCGGTAAGGGGCTGCGTTGAGATAAGAGCCAGTCATTACAAACACCAGGATTTAGCCTCGCATTCGCGGGGCTTTTTTATATCTGAATTTCACAGCGCATCTCACGCGCATATTAACGAGAGCCTTTCAGTAAGCGAGCCTGAGAAATGCCGTTATAGGTGGCGACCTCTCTCGGGCGGCTTTTCTGTGAGACAGGCTCACTTTCTAAAAGGTAAAGACGCTATGAATCATCAATTGGCTAATCTCGATTTCCGGGACATGGTGGTTGTTTCTGGTGATCGCGTGATCACAACCTCCCGCAAGGTAGCAGCTTACTTCGACAAGCAGCATCACCACATCATTCAGAAAATCGAAAAGCTAGACTGTTCGGATGAATTTCTAACCAGCAACTTTTCGCGGGTTACCTATGAACACAAGGGTAATCAGTATGTTGAATATGAAATTTCCAAAGACGGTGCGATGTACATCATCATGTCGTTTACCGGCAAAAAAGCTGCCGCCATCAAAGAGGCGTTTATCAAAGCATTTAATTGGATGCGTGACAGGCTGATGGAGATGGCTCACTCATACCAAAGAGAGCACAACGAGTTAATGCTGGAGTTCATGAAGGAAAAGGATGTTGCCAGTATGTCAGGACGCTTGCTGAACCGCTGGGGCAGGATCAAAAAACCGCAACTCATAGCAAGAATCAAAAGGCTTGAGCAGCAGGCGCAAATATCGATCCCCGGACTGCCAAAGTGACCATTCCAAAGCCCATCTACGGGTGGGCTTGATAATGAAACCGGAATTTATTCTAGGTAACCAGTTACGGCAGTACAGCGAAACAACCCAAGCCAGTAAGTGGGGAAATAACACTGGCAGCCACTGAAAGATGAACCTCCTGCCTTATGGCAAAAAAGATTCTTTGTGGTGGCGGACTGATGGAAAGACATCGGTTATTGCAGAGACCATTCAATGAGTGGTCTCGACAATGGCTTATACCCTACACGGGATAACTTAACTGATATCCCTTTTAACGGATAAACGGAGCCAACAATGGCAGAGATTATTCCCATGACTGAAGAACAGAAATTCCAGTTAGAGATTTACAAGCTGGTCATGAACCAGAACGCAGCCGCAGAGGAAGCATTTCAGTTCATTGGTACTGACGAACTGAAGCTTGAACTGTTCAAAATTCACTTCCAGTCAGGCGGCGCTAATTCAGATATCACGATCCGCACATTCGAAGCGGTGCGTAAATCGAAGGAAGCGTTAGACCTGTTCACTACCGGAGCATGATGTGAGCGGCGTAATCAATTTTGGTAAGGAGAAGAAATTCCCAATTACTCAAGAGCTATACGAGAGACTCGAAAGCGTCATCCATGATTATGGTGAAATCAGTGTATGTGAGGCGATTGGCACACTCGAATTGCTGAAGCAGTCATTGATTGAAAGCATGAAGAGCCAACGACCTGAAATAACAACTAAGTGAGATAAATATGGCGACTGAACCAAAAGCTGGTCGCCCCTCTGATTATATGCCGGAGGTGGCTGACGATATCTGCTCGTTGCTTTCTTCTGGCGAAAGTTTGCTGAAAGTATGTAAGCGTCCTGGTATGCCGGATAAGTCCACTGTTTTCCGCTGGCTGGCAAAGCATGAGGATTTTCGCGACAAGTACGCGAAGGCAACTGAGGCACGAGCTGATTCTATTTTCGAAGAGATATTCGAAATTGCTGACACTGCGATTCCAGATGCTGCTGAGGTGGCAAAGGCAAGACTTCGCGTTGATACCCGCAAATGGGCGCTGGCCCGAATGAATCCCCGTAAGTATGGCGACAAGGTAACTAACGAGCTTGTCGGTAAGGACGGCGGCGCAATCCAGATTGAAACATCACCGATGAGCACTCTGTTCGGAAAATGACCTCGATTAATCCTATCTTTGAACCGTTCATTGAGGCGCATCGCTACAAAGTCGCCAAAGGCGGTCGAGGTAGCGGTAAGTCATGGGCAATTGCGAGGCTGCTTGTTGAAGCGGCGCGTCGGCAGCCTGTGCGTATTCTCTGCGCTCGTGAACTGCAAAACAGTATCAGCGATTCGGTAATCCGGTTGCTTGAAGACACCATCGAGCGGGAAGGGTATTCGGCTGAGTTTGAAATTCAGCGTTCAATGATTCGTCATCTCGGAACGAACGCTGAATTCATGTTCTACGGCATCAAAAACAACCCGACGAAGATTAAATCGCTCGAAGGCATTGATATCTGCTGGGTGGAAGAAGCGGAAGCGGTAACGAAGGAATCATGGGATATCCTGATTCCAACCATCCGCAAGCCATTTTCCGAAATATGGGTGAGCTTCAACCCGAAAAACATCCTCGACGATACCTATCAGCGATTCGTCGTAAATCCTCCCGATGACATTTGCCTGCTGACGGTGAACTACACCGACAACCCGCACTTTCCTGAAGTCCTCCGTCTGGAGATGGAAGAGTGTAAACGCAGAAATCCGACACTGTATCGTCATATCTGGCTTGGTGAGCCAGTAAGCGCAAGTGATATGGCAATCATCAAACGTGAATGGCTTGAAGCTGCAACTGATGCGCACAAGAAACTCGGATGGAAAGCGAAAGGCGCTGTTGTTTCTGCGCATGACCCGTCAGATACAGGGCCAGATGCTAAAGGTTACGCATCGCGCCACGGTTCGGTAGTTAAGCGCATTGCCGAAGGTCTGCTGATGGACATCAACGATGGTGCTGACTGGGCTACTTCGCTGGCGATTGAAGACGGCGCTGACCATTACCTGTGGGATGGTGATGGTGTTGGTGCCGGGCTACGCAGACAGACAACGGAAGCGTTCTCCGGCAAGAAAATCACCGCCACGATGTTCAAGGGCAGCGAATCGCCATTCGATGAAGATGCGCCGTATCAGGCCGGAGCATGGGCTGATGAAGTCGTACAGGGCGACAACGTTCGCACTATTGGTGATGTATTCCGCAATAAGCGAGCGCAATTCTATTACGCGCTGGCTGACAGACTGTATCTGACATATCGGGCGGTTGTTCACGGTGAGTATGCAGACCCCGACGACATGCTGAGTTTCGACAAAGAAGCGATAGGCGAGAAGATGCTGGAGAAGCTGTTTGCAGAACTGACGCAGATTCAGCGCAAATTCAATAACAACGGGAAGCTGGAGCTTATGACTAAGGTCGAAATGAAGCAGAAGCTCGGTATTCCATCTCCTAACCTGGCTGATGCGCTGATGATGTGTATGCATTGCCCGGAGTCGGCTGCGCAACCCGACTATTCCAGTTACTCAATTCCTTGTGGTGTAGGTTGATATGGCAGAAAAAAAGATGACTGACTGGCATCGCAAGGTGCTGTGCAACTTTGATAATGCCTGGTCAGCAACGCAGGATATGCGTGAGCAGATTATTGAGGCTCAACGTTTCGTCCGGGTGTCCGGCGCACAGTGGGAAGGCAGCACAAACGCTGGTTACTCATTTGATGAAGGCAGGTTTGAGCATTACCCGCGCTTTGAACTGAATAAGATTGCCCGTGAATGTGATCGCATCATTGGCGAGTATCGACAGAATCGCATCAGCGTTAAATTCAGGCCGAAGGACGATAAGGCATCGGAAGCGTTAGCCGAAAAGATGAATGGTAAATTCCGCGCTGACTATCAGGAAACATCCGGTGGTGAAGCGTGTGATAACGCATTTGATGATGCTGTAACGGGCGGATTCGGTTGTTTCCGCATGTGTGCCGATTACGAAGATGAAATGGATCCGAGTAACGAGCAGCGACGCATCAGCCTTCTTCCTGTTTACGACCCAGCGACATGCGTCTTCTTCGATCAGGACAGCAAGCAATATGACCGCTCTGATGCTATGTGGGCTATGGAAATGTTCTCCATGACGCCTAAAGCGTTCGAGGCTGAATACCCTGATTCCATCGCAGCAAGCCTTTCTCGTGATGACACTGGCACTCAATATGACTGGTCAACGCCAGATGCCATCTATGTTGGGCGCTACTACGAAGTTCGCATAGAGAAGGTGAAGCTCACGGCATGGCGCAACCCTGTTAGCGGAGAAACGGCAATCTATGATGAAGATCAAATCAAAGATATTGTCGATGAGCTAACCGATGGTGCATTCGAACTGATCGGTGAGCGGACGGTGAAGAAACGCAGAGTTTATTGCGGTCTTCTGTCTGGCGCTGAATGGCTGGAAGAACCTAAGCGTATTCCTGGCGAACATATTCCTCTCATCCCGGTATATGGGCGTCGTTCATTTGTTGATAATCAGGAGCGAATCGAAGGCCACGCAGCAAAAGCGATGGATGCACAGCGTCTTGAGAACCTGATGGTTTCCATGATTGCAGATAACGCTACTCAGGCTGGCGGTGATGGCATTCCTATCGTGGATGTTGATTTCATTCCCGGTCCATTAATGAATCACTGGGCAGAGAGGAATAAGAAAAGACCTGCAGTTCTTCCCATGACCAGCAAGAAGGACAAAAACGGAACGGTCATTTCAGAGGCTCAGGTTGCTGGCTGGACACCTCCGACACAAATGCCTCCTGCTCTTGCCGGGCTATTGCAGTACACCGGAACGGCTATTCAGCAAATTACAGGTGCGTCGCAGCTTGAGAACATGCCGAGCAACGTCGCTACCGATACCGTTGATAGCATCTTTAATCGGATGGACACGCAGTCCTATATCTACATGGACAACATGGCTAAATCCATGCGCCGTGCTGGCGTCGTGTGGCTTTCTATGGCTCGTGAAGTCTATGGCAGCGATACGCCAATGCGCATCGTTAATGAGGACGGCAGCGATGACGTGGCGCTGATGACTGGTGAAGTGGTTGACCGTCAGACAGGGCAGGTTATCGCGCTTAACGACCTTTCGCAGGGTAACTATGAAGTGACTGTCGATGTCGGTCAGTCGTTCGCTACTCGCCGTGATGCAACGGTTAAGTCGTTACTTTCCATGCTGGCACTTATCCCACCAGGAACGCCGAAGCACGACCTTGTATCGTCGATGATTCTCGACAATATGGATGGCGAAGGGATGGACGACCTGAAAGAATACAACCGCAATCAGTTGCTTCTGTCTGGCGTTATCAAGCCGAGAACGCCTGAAGAACAGCAGATGGTTGAACAGGCGAAACAACAACAGGCCAGTCAGCCAGATCCGGCTATGGTTGCAGCGCAAGGTCAGCTTCTTGCTGGTCAGGCTGAATTGCAGAAAGCGCAGAACGAACAGGCAGCCATTCAGGTTAAAGCATTCCAGGCACAGACTGATGCTCAGGTTGCAGCGGCAAATGTTGTGAAAATACTCGCATCTGCCGATAGCCAGCAGAAATCTGATATCCGCGAGGCTCTGAAACTGCTCGGACAGTTCCAGCAACAGCAAGGAGACAATGCCCGTGCTGATGCAGAGCTTGTCCTGAAAAGTCAGGCACAGGGCCATGCGCAGCGCATGGACATCAGCAGCATCCTGCAAAAATCAACCCGGCAACAACCACAGCAGTAATTAACCCATAACGTGCAATGGCTGTCTTTATGAGGCCTGGCACCCTATTGCCTTCCGATGGGCTGAACATCGAGTAAACAGGGGTAACAAATGGACCAGATGGCAGAAAACACACCAGAAGTTGAAATCGAAACCGACGCGTCAGAGCAGATTCCTGATGATGTCGAACTGGCTGAAGAAGTCGAAACAGAAGATGGCAGTGAGTCCTCCGGCAATGATGCAGAGGAAGCTACTGAAACTGATGACGACGAATCAGAACAGGAATTCTACTTTGGTGAAGAAAAGCTGGATTCGCCAACCAGCGAAGATGGCGCAGAGCATGGACTGGTAAAACACCTGCGCAAGACGATTAAAGAGAAAGACCGCGAGCTGAAAGAGCTGATGCGTCAGTCTCAGAAATCCGTCGAGCAGCAGCCGGTAATCACTCAACCACCGCGAATGCCAAAACTGGACGATGAGGACATCGGTTTCGATGAAGAAATCTACCAGCAACGCATGGCTAAGTGGGCAGAGGATAACGGCAAGTACCAGCAACAGGAGATGGCTCGCAAGCAGAAGGAGCAGGAGCTTCATGCTGCTTATCAAGAGCGATTATCCAAATATCAGCAACGTGTTAAGGCTCTCAAGGTTCCTGGCTATCAGGAAGCAGAACAGGCCGTACTCGAGGAAATCCCCATCGAGACACAAAACGCGATCCTGTTTGAGTCAGAGAAGCCGGAAATCGTTGTTCTGGCGCTTGGTCGCAACGCTGAACTGCGCAAGCAACTGGCAGAAGCTACCAACCCCGTAGCAATTGGTCGTCTGCTGGAACGTATCGAATCTAAGGCCAGAATCATGCCAAAAGCAAAAACCACGGCAGCCACAACCCCGACAGTTAAGGGGAGCAACGGCGCAGTAATCAACAACCTCGACAAATTGAAAGCCAAGGCGCTGGAAACTGGTGACTGGACGCCGTATTTCGCCGCTAAAAAGGCAAAAAAATAACCTATCGGAGCATTAAGCATGGCTAACCAATTAGCAAAAGACCTTGAAATCATGTTCGAAAACTACGTTGAAGGCTTTGAGGCCGCCTGCGTAGTTTCCCGTAACGCTAAAAAATTCCGTCCCGGTGATACAGCAATGCAGCGAGCAGGTGATGTTCTGTATCGTCCGCAGCATTACCACATGAACATTGAGGAAGGCCTAGATCTCAGCGGCAAAACGCCAACAGCACTGGTTCAGCGCCTTGTTCCTTCTGTGTTCAAGGAGCCGAAAAACATTCTGTACACTCTGGATGCGCGTGAAATGCGTGACCCGGAACATAAAACTGAAGCTGGTCGCGCCGCAGGTATGCGCCTTGCTGCACAGATTGACTCTGACCTGATTTCCATGGTCACGCAGCGTGCTACTAACGTGATCACAATGGCTGACTCAACCACTGGTTCACAGGGCCGTGATTTGTGGAACTGTGCGGCAGGTATTGATGCCACCATGACGGCGATTGGTGTACCACAGGGTATCAACCGTCGCTCTTTCTGGAACCCCTTCAACTACAAAGACCTTGCTGGCGAGCTTGGTCACCGTGCCTACGCTCAGGGCGCAACCCTGACAGCATACGAAAAAGCGCAGATCCCTCCGGTTGCTTCCTTTGATAGCTACAAGACCGATATTTCTGGTCGATTACCGAAAGGAAGCGCTGAATCCTTGACAGTATCAGGCCAACCTGAACACAAGGTTGAAGCGAAAGATTCAAATGGTATGCCAGTTGATAACCGACAGGGGACTATTACGGTATCTGCATCTGGCTTGCAGGTTGGTGATGCGTTCACCATTGCCGGTGTGAATTCCGTACACCAGATCACAAAAGATACCACCGGGCAACCGCAGGTATTCCGTGTTCTGGCTGTTAGCGGAACTACCGTAACAATCTCTCCAAAGATTCTCCCTGTTGAAAATACCGATGTTGCGAGTCGTCCATATGCAAACGTCGATGCCAAACCGGCAGAATCAGCAGCAATCACCATTCTCAACAAGAACGCAGCACCTGCTAACCTGTTCTGGGCTGATGGTTCTGTTGAGCTGATGTACGGCAAACTAGCGTTCCCGACTGGTCAGGGTCCACAGGTAATGACAGCAACCACCGAGCAGGGCGCTACGCTGATCATGTCTTACGCCTTCGACCACATCAAAGGCGTAACCACTGCTCGTTTCACCACTCTGTACGGTTGCTCTGTACTTGTTCCTGAATATACGGGCATCGTTATAGCTGGGCAGTAATTTTGGTGGGGCTTCGGCCCCATTTTTATTGGGAGAAGACAATGGCACGAACAATGCTCTATAAGCCGGGCAACATGATCACCTGTGGTCAGTTTGCTGTCGATTACATCATTGTTGATGACGAAGAAGTTAAATCTCACCTGAAAAAAGGCTGGGTAAAAACTCCTGAAGAAACCGCAACGAAGCATAAAGTGGCTAAGGCGGAAGAAGATGGCGAAAACGAAGGGTGATCTCGTTCTTAAGGCTTTACGAAAAGCCGGGCTGTATTCCAATGCCACGTTGACAGATGCTGACCCTCAGGCAATTGAAGATGCCATTAATGACCTCGAAGACATGATGGCAGCATGGCAGGCTAAAGGTATCGAGCTTGGGTATCAGTTTGCTGATACAGAAAACGGCATCATGCCGTTACCTGACGATGATTCAGGTATCCCTGCATGGGCAAATGATGGCGTAGCTTTGAAACTCGCTGTGCAAGTGTGCATGGATAACGTCATTCAGCCGTCAGACGCTCTCCTTACCGCTGCTGACAGTGCATATCAGACAATCTGTATCGCTTTAACCAAAATACCACCACTTGAGCGGCGAAATGACATGCCTCGCGGTAGTGGTAACAAAAGCGCGTTTACGTGGAATCGGTTTTACATCGAGAAAGATGATCCGAGTACGTGAGGTGAATAAATGCCGATTCAGCAACTTCCGCTTATGAAAGGTGTCGGCAAAGATTTCAGAAACGCCGACTATATCGACTATCTGCCAGCGAATATGTTGGCTACACCCAAAGAAATACTCAACAGCAGCGGATATCTTCGCTCATTCCCGGGCATTGCCAAACGTTCTGACGTGAACGGCGTATCGCGAGGCGTCGAGTACAACATGGCGCAGAATGCTGTATATCGCGTGTGTGGCGGCAAGCTGTACAAAGGAGAAAGCGAAGTCGGTGACGTCGCCGGAAGTGGTCGCGTATCAATGGCGCATGGTCGAACATCTCAGGCGGTAGGCGTTAATGGTCAACTGGTCGAGTATCGTTATGATGGCACGGTTAAAACCGTCTCAAACTGGCCTACAGACAGCGGATTCACGCAGTATGAGTTAGGCTCAGTCCGCGACATTACGCGCTTACGTGGGCGTTATGCGTGGTCAAAAGACGGTACTGATTCATGGTTTATCACTGACCTTGAAGACGAATCTCATCCTGACCGTTACAGCGCACAATATCGCGCAGAATCGCAGCCTGACGGCATCATCGGCATCGGAACATGGCGAGACTTCATCGTCTGCTTTGGTTCATCGACGATTGAATATTTTTCCCTGACTGGTGCAACCACCGTTGGTGCCGCTTTGTATGTCGCACAGCCATCACTGATGGTGCAGAAAGGCATTGCCGGGACTTACTGCAAAACGCCATTCGCTGATTCTTATGCGTTCATCAGCAATCCGGCAACAGGTGCGCCGTCTGTGTATATCATCGGCTCCGGGCAGGTGTCACCAATCGCCAGCGCGAGCATTGAGAAAATACTACGCTCCTACACTGCTGATGAACTGGCTGATGGCGTGATGGAATCGCTGCGGTTTGATGCGCATGAGTTGCTGATTATCCATCTTCCGCGTCACGTCCTCGTGTATGACGCATCTTCAAGCGCCAATGGTCCGCAATGGTGTGTGCTGAAAACAGGCCTGTATGACGATGTGTACCGCGCTATCGACTTCATTTACGAAGGCAATCAGATAACGTGCGGCGATAAGCTGGAATCGGTGACCGGGAAATTGCAATTCGATATCAGCAGCCAGTACGACAAGCAACAGGAACATCTGCTGTTTACTCCGTTGTTCAAAGCGGATAACGCCAGAGTTTTCGACCTTGAGGTTGAATCGTCAACTGGCGTTGCGCAGTACGCTGACCGCCTGTTCCTCTCTGCAACCACTGACGGCATCAATTACGGGCGTGAGCAGATGATTGAGCAGAATGAACCGTTCGTTTACGACAAGCGCGTTTTGTGGAAGCGAGTCGGGCGCATCAGGAAAAATGTTGGCTTCAAATTGCGCGTTATCACGAAGTCACCTGTAACTCTGTCTGGCTGCCAGATAAGGATTGAGTAATGGCTGATTCGAATCTCAATGAGCCAGTAATCATCCAGGCTACGCGGCTCGATACATCAGTCCTTCCACGCAATATCTTCTCTCAGTCGTATCTGCTTTACGTTATTGCACAGGGTACTGATGTTGGTAATGTGGCTAACAAGGCCAACGAAGCAGGGAAGGGGGCTTATGATGCACAGGTGAAGAATGATGAGCAGGATGTCACCCTTGCAGACCATGAATCCAGAATTGAAACTGCTGAAGCAACTCTCATCAATCATGAACATAGAATCTCAGCAGCGGAAAGCACTCTTGCAGATCATGAAACAAGGATTACGGCTGCCGAAACAGAGCTGGCTGATCACGAGACGCGAATTGCTGCCAATGAATCTGAGTTAGCAAACCATGATGCGCGAATAACTCAGAATACAACCGATATCAACGCACTTGATACCAGGCTCACAGCGGCAGAGGGAAGTATTTCGACGCTACAAAGCACAGTTGGTGATCACTCAACAAGAATATCTGCGCTTGAGTATGCCACCACGCGCAAGAAATCAGAGGTTGTTTACTCAGGAGTATCGGTAACCATTCCAACAGCGCCGACCAACCTTGTTAGCCTGCTGAAAACGCTCACGCCGTCATCCGGGACGTTGGCACCATTCTTCGATACTGATAACAACAAGATGGTTGTTTTCAACGAGAACAAAACCCTGTTCTTCAAGCTGTCGATTGTCGGGACGTGGCCCAGCGGAACCGCCAACAGGTCAATGCAGCTAACATTCTCCGGTTCTGTTCCTGATACGCTGGTCAGCAGTCGTAATGCGGCGACAACAACCGACAACATCCTGTTAGCTACGTTCTTCAGCGTGGATAAAGACGGATTTCTTGCCACAAATGGCAGTACGTTAACCATCCAGTCAAATGGTGCGGCGTTTACTGCCACAACCATCAAAATCATTGCGGAGCAGTGATGATTCAGTTCAAACCAACGCGAAACATCGACCTGATCGAAGCAGTCGGAAATCACCCTGACATTATTGCCGGGAGCAACAACGGTGATGGATACGACTACAAACATGATTGCCGTTACTTTGAGGTGAACGTGCACGGGCAGTTCGGCGGCATTGTTTACTATCAGGAGATTCAGCCGCTGACATTCGATTGCCACGCCATGTACCTGCCAGAGGTTCGTGGATTCAGCAAGGAAATCGGGCTGGCGTTCTGGCGATACATTTTGACCAACACCACCGTTCAGTGCGTCACATCATTTGCTGCACGCAAATTCCGCCACGGTCAGATGTACTGCGCAATGATTGGCCTTAAGCGTGTAGGAACCATCAAGAAATACTTCAAAGGCGTGGATGACGTGACTTTTTACAGCGCAACACGCGAAGAACTAATCGACTTCCTGAATCACGGGAGATAGCCATGTTATATGCATTTACGCTGGGCAGAAAACTGCGCGGCGAGGAACCTTATTGCCCTGAAAAAGGCGGGAAAGGTGGCAGCTCTGATAAAAGCGCAAAGTATGCAGCAGAAGCTCAGAAGTATGCTGCAGACCTGCAAAATCAGCAGTTCAACACCATCATGAACAACCTGAAGCCGTTTACTCCTCTGGCTGATAAGTATGTCGGCAGCCTCGAGAACTTATCGTCTCTGGAAGGGCAAGGTCAGGCACTTAACCAGTATTACAACTCTCAGCAGTACAAAGATCTTGCTGGTCAGTCTCGCTATCAGAGTCTGGCGGCAGCGGAAGCAACAGGTGGATTGGGTTCCACTGCAACCGGTAATCAGTTAGCAACAATCGCACCAACGCTTGGTCAGCAGTGGCTGTCTGGTCAGATGAACAACTACCAGAATCTGGCAAACGTTGGGCTTGGTGCTCTGCAAGGTCAGGCAAACGCAGGGCAGACATATGCCAACAACATGAGTCAGATTTCGCAGCAAAGTGCGGCTCTTGCAGCGGCAAATGCCAACAGACCATCAGCAATGCAATCTGCTATTGGCGGAGGTGCGTCTGGTGCTATTGCTGGGGCCGGACTTGCGAAATTAATTGGTTCATCAACTCCGTGGGGGGCTGCGATCGGCGGCGGTCTTGGTCTGCTTGGCTCGTTGTTTTAAGGGGTAATCAATGGCTACGTGGCAACAGGGTATTAATTCTGGTGGTTTTCTGGCTGGCATCGGTACGCAAAATGAGAATGCGCCAAAGGCAAGCGACATTAACGCAACGCTTGGTCTGATCCGCGAAAACAATGAACTGGCTCGCTCAGGTGTAAATAACGTTGGCCTGACCGCGTTACGTGGTCTGGCTGGAGTTGCTGATATTTACAATCAGGAACAGCAACAGAAAGCTATTAGTGCGTTCAATAAGGTTCACGCTGATGCATGGGCTTCTGGTGATCCATCGGGACTATTTAAGTTTGCCAAGGAAAATCCAGCGTTTGTTGCACAGGCACAACAGGCGTTTTCCGGTCTTAATGAACAGCAACGCAACGATATGGGCGATTTAGCCATGAGGGCTAACGTCGCTCTTTCTCAGGGACCGGAAGCCTACAGTAAATTCATTACTGATAACAAGGACAGGTTAAATAGCGTTGGTGCTAATGCTGACTGGATGATTCAGACAGGTATCCAGAATCCAGAGCAGCTATCACACATGCTGACTACTATGTCTCTCGGTGCGCTTGGACCAGAAAAGGCGTTTGCTGTTCAGGATAAGATGGCTGGTCGTGAAATTGACCGAGGCAGGCTGGCAGAGACAATCCGCAGCAATCAGGCTGGCGAGGCGCTAACAGCGCGTGGTCAGAATATCACGATGCGCGGTCAGGATTTATCGATGCAGAGAGCATCAATGAAAGGGGCGGTTGGGAATAATGAGCGTACAGTTCAGTTAGCAGATGGCAGAACTGTAACGGTAGGCGGGAAGCTTCACGGCGCTGGGGCTAATGCGTTCTACGAAGGTATCGACAACGAGGGGAATATGGTTCGCGTTCCTGCTGGCTCTATTGCCGCTCCGGCTACATCGGCAGCAAGTGCGCAGAATTACGCAATGAAGAAAGATCTTGATGCAATTTCTGGTGCATCAATTGACGATCTTGGCTTCATGACTGGCATTACAGGCTCTTCAGGTTCTCCTGCTCTTGGTGCAGATATTCGTAGCCGTGCATCTGGTGGTGATCAGAGGAAACTATACAACGCTGCACAGCGAATCCAAGGAAAGATGCAGAATCAGGGCATTGCAGCAGCCAGAGACATGGGGGCATCCGGTATCAACACCGTTGCAGAAGCAAAGATGTATTTTCAAGGTATGCCACAGGTTGATTTCTCAAGCCCTGAAGCACTGCAACAATCAATGCGCGACATTCAGCAATATACCGACAATTACAACCAACAATATAACGTTAATGTTGGTAAATCTCAGCGGCAGCAATCTCAACCTACACAGGTATCACAGCCAGCAGCCGGCAGTAACTTTTCTTCACTATGGGGTGATTAATGGCTAAAGCATGGAAAGATGTTATCGCCTCTCCACAGTATCAGGCGTTAA
>OMGG01000297.1_pt1 | contig 38895 bp, 55 predicted proteins | sample 1645891 | NCBI WGS metagenome assembly OMGG01 (sample SAMN05578587, study PRJEB25193) | human gut metagenome | biome: Human Microbiome; feature: human-associated habitat; material: feces | host: Homo sapiens | place: USA:Birmingham
ATCCGGATTAACCGGGATAAGGTGGTTTTTGTTTATATTCAGTTTATTCCCATTCAATAGTTGCATTTGCTAACAAAAGCCGTCATTACAAGTTTCTTAAAAATGGTACCCACTTTTGTACCACGTTGCCTTTAAATTTAACGATTTAATGCGCTTTTTTCGCATAACAGGAAACACACAACTAAAATATTAGGCAAATAATTTTATGTACAAAAAAAGTGTTGTCAAAGAAGCCAGACAACACCAAAGCACTAAAGCCAACATAGTCCGAGCAAGACTACTAGGGCAAGAGCTCTACAACTTATTTACAGCTATATTATAACCATACGACAAAGACAATTGCAAATATTAATTTTATAGCATCTCTGATATAATATAGTTGATATACGTATTAGATCTGGCTTAGAGCACCAGAAATAGTGTATCACTGGGGGTAAGAGCCCATGGACTTATTTACAAGTTTGATTACTGTCGTGCTAGGAGTTATTGCTAGTGCTATTTGGGACTGCATTAAACAACTATTCACGAAGTAATTTAACATAGAAGAAGGAGACCCAGCAAGCGGGGCAACTCCTTTTTTTATTGCCTCCATTTTAACACACTCTAATACGTTATAATACATTTAATGTAATTATAACGTATTAGCATATACAACACGTCTTTTATGCTTCTAAACTACTTTAACAAAGTTAAAATACTGCAAACAATAAAAAATATGCAATAGATCCTAAAAACATCCCGATGTCTCCAGCGAAAAAACAATAGCTATACATCTGTGTTCGTCAAAATAAAAAAGCCTCCGTCCGAAGACAGAGGCTAAATAATTACTTCCTAATTTTAATAAGCTTAAAAATTACTATGGTCGTTAATACTAATCTGCAACCGGTCTAGTGGTTCGCCGTACATTCCGGCCCATGAATCAAACCCAGCCACAGAACCATTGTCGGCACAGGCACCGAGATAGCCAGCTCGCTGTGTTGATTGTGAGCGGTAGTATGCTTGTTGGTAGGTCTCACCTTTTGGAGTTGTGTAGTACATTTGAACGCCATCAATTGTGTGGCCCTTGATTCCAGCTACACCGTTGACTGTATCGTTCTTGTTGGCCTTGTGTACCCAAGGGAGCCAGCCGTCTTCGATTGTGTGAACCCGGTACTTAATTGAGCCACGGTTTACTTTAATGTAAAGCAAATCGTGCGCACTGTATGGCATGCCAGCGAATCCGTTAGCACCAGAACCAGCATTCTTAACTGGCGATAACCAGTGGCCATTACGTTGATGCATAGCGTAGGTTACATCTACATGTTTCTTATTTGATGGTCTGACTGGTTTAGGCCCTGGCTTCGGTGCGGAGCTTACATAATTGCCCGACGAACTGAAACCATACCGCACATCATGCGCAAATTGAGTCTTGGTGATGCCATGACTTGCTAGATAGCCGTAAGGGTCGGTGTGGTTGCCCCAAACGTGATTGGTTACCCAGAGATGCGACTTAACACCACGCCATGCGCCACTGTCTACTGTAGTTGGAATGCCATATTTAATAGCACTGGAACGTAGTAAGTTAACGTACGTCACGTAGTCCTTACGGAACTCTGCTTGATCATACGTCTGTGCCAGTTCAATTTGCACCGGAGCATTAGCATTAGCCCACGATCCTGCGCCCCATGCTTGATATCCTTCTGCTCCGACTCGGTAAATCTTACCACCATCACCAACGATGTACTGGACGTAGGCGCCATTACTATACCAAGTTCGTTTTTCGAAAATTGCGTTGTTTACAGCTGGCGCGTAGGTACCAGTAGCGTGCGCAATAATTACATTGTTGCTGGTTCGTAGTGATGAACCTTCACTAGCGCTTAAAGCGTAGTCATTGTTGACTGTTGCCGCACTCACCTGTTGATTCAATCCAACAAAAAAGGCCGCTGCTCCAGCGACCAATCCAGCAATTAATTTATTTTTTAGCTTCATTGTTAACCGTACCTCCTTCAGTATTAACAGCCGTAACATCACTAAGCACGCCTAGCATCCCCAATATCGTCAATACCGTATTAATAATGCCGACTACGTTCTGCCAGTCAATCGGATAGGTAAACCCGAAAGCTGCCATTAACTGCTGGACTAGTACAATCAGCAGACTTATCAAACCAGCCCACAGTTTTCCATCATGCCAATTGATATTTTTTGCTTTTTCTTTAATATTTTGCATTAGTAATTTCCCCCCGTATTTTGTCATGCAAGTCCTTAATTCGTTCGTGGTGGCGGTCTAACCGCCGATCGTGCTCATCTACTCGCTTATCTAACTCCGCAATACTAATCCTTATTTCTCTCAAATTATCATTGAGTGCTTTAAAGTTTTTGTTTAAATCTTTGATGTCTTCCTGAAATGAGCCAAAAACGATGTATTTAAAAAGCAGGCTAACCGTGCCTGCCATAAAAACAATAATGGTTGTAATCGATGCCCATTCCCCCCAAGACAATCCTAACAACATATGCAATCTTACACCTTCTTTCCCCTTAACTTTTCCAAAACAAAAAAGATATCTAACTGATATCTTTAGTTAATTCTTTCCATTGAAGTTCAAAGTAGTTTCTTGCCAATTCCGTTAATTGGGACAGCTCCGTGGACGGAATTTTCTCCATCCTTTGAAAGTACTTTTCAACATCTATTATTCTTTCTAGTAATTCATTTCCCAACGAATCTGATCTATCAAAAATGTGTAGTCTGATTTCCGTGACGGTTTCTACAGCATCGGAAATTGTTACCAGTGTTTTTTTCGCCATTTCTAAATCTTCTTTAGAAATCTCAGAATATTTATTTCGTTCTTTGCTTGGTAGCGAGGGATCGACAGATAATTCTCGCTTTTTATTAATAATTTGAACCTGATCAATGCCATGATTAATGTCAAAACATTGGCGTATAAATTTAGAAATTAATTCGCGTGTCATGTTATTCCAGTTAATCTTATTCTCAGCAATTAATTTTTCTTCAATGTTCATCCTAGCGATCTCCATATTGTTCTCTACGGATTTTTCAGTTGTTTCTATTTGTGTCTTAGCACCTTTTTGAGCTCCTAAAAATGATAAACCTGCACCAAACACTGATATTCCGCTTGTAATAATTACGTTTAAAGTTGTTGCATCCATCTCAATATTCTCCTAGTAATTTATTTAATAATTATTTTACTACTAAGAGAAATAAAAACGCCTATGATTTAGGCGCTGGGTTAATTAATGAGTTATACTCTTCTTCCGTTAACATCCCACCATCTTTTAAGGTGGCCAAATCATCTTTAGTGTATAGTCCCATTTCGTAATAATTTTTGATAAAGTAAAACATTATTTGTTACCTCCAATTTTTGCAAGCTGCAGCAATACCTGCGCATTAAATGTATCTTGTTCCTTCTTTTGCTTAGCTTGATCCAACATAATTTGAGCATTTATTTTATCTTGATCAGTGGGTGTAGCGGGCGTTTCTGGTGCCGTCTCCCATTTTTGTATGTCAAAGTTAAACTTTGGTCGGTCAATATTTGGTGGCACAATGGTAGTGCAATCTGATGGTACTTCTTCACTATCATTTAAAATTAATACGTTATATCCCCACGGATTCAACGGTTTGTATGCATAAACATTTTTCGGTACGCTGTTATCGTAGTTCATAGTATTTCCCCCTTATTGTTCGATCCAGTATCCGTTATAAAGGACAAATTCCGATAAGGTTCCGCCATCGTAGGTTACGTCCGTTTGTTTTTTTAACACCATTCGGCCACGGTCGATGTTGCTTCCCCATTTTCCAGCATACTTATAGGTAACTCCACCAAAGGTAAGCACCTTCAATCGGAATCCGTTATACGATTTAAATGGCGCTGGCAGGATTCCAATTAAATTCTATTGATTAGTCGTAGGATTACTTGCAACGGTTAGTAATGTAGTATTGTCTCCCAAAGTTGCGGTTGACCCTTTTTCGCCCCGATAGATTTGCTCGAAATCAGTTGGACCAGCTGGATGTAGGCTACTGTACATTTGCTCACCACTGTGCGCTTGGTTCATATCTGCTTCGGTAATGAAATTGTTGGTGTCAATTCCGTTTAATAATCCACCAATCCGGTCAATACCAGTGGCGTTCATATTGGTTGTCACATCGGTGTGGTTACGGTTGTGTGGTTGCCACCATGAATCGTTAGACAGAATACCCAGTTGAAAATTGTAAGCCATTGGTTGAAGGTTAATGGTTGCGTAACCACCTTGAACTTTGCCATAAAGTGTGACCACAAAAATTGGTACTCCGCTAGCATCATTATCAGATGTTTGCTTAACGTACAATCTAAACTGGTGACCGGGGTTCGATAGGTTTGCATTGGCAAAATGAGTGTAATCACGCGCTACCGAATTGCAACTCAAGTTAACGTGGACACTCTTAGAAGACGCTGAAACAAAAGCTCCCACATGCAACCAATCCATATCCTGATCCCATTCGGAAGTGGTATCGAAAACCAGTGCATCTAACGATAGTCTGCGCAAGGTATCGAGGTCTTGATCCTTAACTTGCTGATTATCATACCGCAACTTTTTTTGAAAAATTTGCACCCAAACTTGGCTATTATCACCAGGTGCTTGCTTGGTGCTTAAAGTTTTAAAACGGTCGTATTGGGCGTGCGGATTACCTTGGTTATTATGGTTATATTTAGTTAATGGTTTGACCATTAGATCAATCCTCCTTTAAAATATTTTTTAAGAACCAATTCCGATTCAGTTGTTTTGTTTGGGCTGGTGAAGTTAAATGGCGCATTAGTATTCCAAATTGAGATTCCAACAATATTAGGATTTTGCGAAAAAGCTTCGAAGGTAGCCTGATAAGCCGCTGCCTGTCCTCTGAAATCTTGATCCCCCTCTTGTAAAGACATCAGCCTAGCTAGCCCGTCCTTCCACGGCATTGAGCCTGTTTCGGTAACAAAAATTGGTTTGCCATATTTTTCGACGTAATTATCGAACATATCCATGTAGTGGTTACCATCTTGTTCAAAGTACCAGCCAGAGATTAATTCATCTTGCGTGACGCTGTCGTCATAGTTCTTATTAATGTAGTTCGGATAGGCGTTAATACCAACTAGGTCAACTGCTTTAGCAATCTGACCGTGACCGTCAATGTCCTTAGCTTCGTTGCCCTCCATAGCATAAGTGATTAATAGATTTGGATATTTTGCTTTAATTGATTGATAAATATCAAGCCAATTTGCGATGTACTTTGGATCGGTACATTTTTCTTGCTCACACCCAATGCACAAAATCGGAATACCATTTGTGTTACACGTTTCAGCATAATGTAACATGACGTTCTTCCAGTTTTTAAAGAACAAATCAAAATCACTAGGCGTGTAAGTGGCACGGTTCAGTCCGTCATAACCTCCAGCCAATCCAATGTGTGGTTTTAGCATGGTAATTGCTAAGCCCATTTTTTTGATGTGATCAATATTTTGTTGCACTCGAACGTCAGATTGCATGACAATGTTCGGGTCGGTGGAGTTGGTAACTGTAACCATGATTGGCATAGCTAGCGTGCCACCAACTCGAAGAATAGCATTGATGTTGTCGTCCGAGATTCCGTCACCAATTGAGTAGAGAGTTGATGAAATCGTTTTGTAAGTTAGGTAATTTCTACCAACGATTTTTTCTAGTTTTCCAATTCGATTAGTAACGTCTAACATGATTTGGTTTTTAAACTTTTCAAATTCGGCTACTGTTAGCAACCCGTCAGCTTTAATCTTTTCTTCAAGTGCTGAAAGTTGGGTCTTAATCTCGGTAATTGTCATGTTAATACCGCTAACGTCAGCATTGAGTTTAGTAATTAAATTAGCAACATCTTTCTTCCATTGCGTCATTGCAGTATCAAAGTCACCGTTTGCTTTAGTGATGTAGTCTTTGAGCTTGCCGTACAAATCTTCGAACGGTGTTATATAGTCCGATGGCACTAAACCGGAAATAACCTTATCGGCCATAACATCCAAGCTAAATTCTAGAGTTGTTACACTCATGCCATCCTTCATCAAGCGGAAAAATGCTTGCTTGTATGAACCAGCAATCTGAAATGCTGGAGCTGGGAAGTCAAAACGGAAAATACCATTTTTAGCATCAATCATTACTGAATGCTTAGCGTCAATAATCCGGTAAAGACCCTCTGGCAGCCATCCTTCAAAGACTGGATTCATCCCAGTTAAATCGACCGGTGAACCATTTCCGTGTACTACGTGGGCTTCCACTTGTCGCATACTTTCTTCGTATTGACGCGCCTGTAGCCAGTTATATTTTGAATCGTGGAAATCAATACTGAAATTTTGTTTGTCATCAACAAGATTTCGCCGATCATTGTCGATGTTAAATGTCATAACTTCCATTAATCAATCACTCCCCGCTGTTTTAATATCTGAGTTACTACAATCTCAATCGATTCCACATCGGTTCCCAACAGAATACGATTGATTCGCTCTTTCAGTTCTCTATTATCATCATTGATCTTGTTACGTAGTTTCTGAAGCATACTTTCCAGGTCTTCCTTGCTGACAAAATCACTGGTGTCGTCAGAATCTAGCCATTCAATAATGGCATTGATTGTTTCTTCGGTAGTTTTAAAATTACCAACTAAATCTGTGCGTTCATCCCTATCACCTAAACGTAGGTCATCGGTGACCAGGTCAATTTTTTTAAGTTTATCTGACACCCTTAACCACCCTCTTTCGTAAACACCGACTTGCCGTCATCGCTAACCGACAGTACAAAAATAGAGCCATCTGGAGACTTAAATTTAAGCCCCTCAATCGGCTCTGCCTGTAATTTGTCTAGCTTGGTTTTGTCAGCTTTCGACATCAGTCCATCCTCATTAGCGTTGGCCACATCTAATCCAACAACTGCATCCCGATGGGTGACCGGGTAGAACGTCGCCCCATCTTGCTGTAGATATTTCTTTTTAGTCATTTATTTCACCGTCCACTACTGTAGTAATCCTTTTAGCTAACTGTTCTTGAACGTTACTCTGGCCACGCTGTAATCCGCTAATCTCCTTAGCCGCCTGGGCTTTGTTGGAGTTCAAATCCGCAATCAGTTGCGTAGGATTTAGCAGGAAGTTACCGAATGTAACTGTGCTCTCCTTCGATTTCTCTTGGGGGTACAAATCAATCTGGATAATCCGCAACTCCTCATCCAATCCTTGTCGGCTCCGGACGAATCCGTAGTTGCCCAGCGCCAAATCATTCAGCTTGTCGGCAATATTGTTGTCCGCGGCGAATCGATTGAGATTGGCGGTGTACTGAATGCTGGGACTATCAACTAGGGTGGCCTTCATTTTGTTGATGAGGTCGTTCTTGTCTTTAGCAGTATCGTCGTTATAGATATCCGCATCGATAACGCCATAGACACTTGATTTAGGGCTGGTGTAATCTGCCGTAAACTTCGGCTTGTCATTATCGTCTGTCGGCCCCTCACCATAAATATGCGTTCTGATAGGCGTGTAATCGGCGGAGTTGGCTAACGAGTAAATGTCGTTATTATCAATGAAAACAAACGCGTTCTTTTTACCAATCGATTTATACAGGTCAATATGATAGCCGTTCGCGATGTATTCAACGCCGAATGCCGAAATGACCGATTCGTTAAACAAATCTAGTGCCCGACTTCGCCCAATTGCGTCAGTAAAATTGTGATTAGGTACCTGGTCATGGATCGTATAGGTGAACTTCGTACCCGCTGTGATAAACCTCATCACGGCGTCTAGACTTTGATTACCTTTTAAAGTTCCTTTAACCAGGTGCTCGTCCAAGTCCTGGACTACCTGCAAAGCCGTCACCGATTTCTGATAGTAGTCATTAAGGCTCTTACCGTCCTCACTTTGGATACGGTAAATTTGTCCTGTCTCGGGCACCGTAAATAATGACCGGGCCTGTACCATCTCGTACGCCTGTTTATTTTCGGGAATATTGGCCGTGGTGAAGTCTAATTGCTCCACCTGGTTCAGCTGTTTCGTGACGTGCAAATCACTGACTAATAACGGGGCTTGATTGCCCGCTATGTCTGTAACAATGACCATCATCATCCCTCCTAATAATAGAACCTGGTGGCCACCGAGAAGGTAAATCCACTGGCGCCTGAAATGGTAAACGTGTTTTTGCCTACATTTAAATCAAGGTAAGCGTGATTGCAGTCCTGGAACGCTAATTGGTTATTTAAAACGGGTTTCATCCCGTAGATTTGTAGTTTGTCACTTGCTTTCAACCCCTTGTTATATTTAAACGTTTGACCAGTAGTCGTGTTAGTGATTGTTAGCCCGTTGGCCACCGTTCCTTGAAATTCGTACAACACCGGCCGTTCTTCGGCTTTAAGTGGAATATTACCCAGGTTATAGACGTCAAATTTGTTCGTTGTAAATTTGTACGAATAATCGACGTCCTTGGGTAGGTTCATACCCAGCCCCCACTTGTTATCGAACTTGGTGAAGTTGTCCTCCGAAGTCATTGAGACCGATTCGGCGAACCCATCCTCCGACATTAGATTAATCGTGATTGGTTGGGTGAACCAGAAATTATTAAGACGTGGATAACTGAACCCGTCCACGCTGACTTTCCAACGAATCATCGGGATTCGCATGTTAATCACATAGAAAGATTCATAACCGGGAAACACTCGTAGCACCCGCTCCCGCATTAATTCGTAATCATACACGTCGTGTGCCCTAACCTGTACCACTAGTGGAATCGTGGTCTGTTGAATCTGGGAGGCGGTCTGTGTTGCCTTAGTTTGATGGATCTGGGTAAAGGTGTGTTGGTACGCAGGACTAGGGGGATCAAAAGTAATCACCCGTATATCCAAGTCGTCCAGATTGTACGTCGTGCCGTCCATGTGCTGGATTAAAATGCTTTCTGTCATCTTAGTGGAATCCACCTCTCTTCTTCGTCTCAATGGTAATCTGTTTCGATTGACGGGCTTGATTAATCGGATAGGTTGCATCTGCAATCACTTTGCCGTCCAAATTAATAACGGTGTTGATGTTGCCGCCTTCGCCAGCCGTTGCCACATTAGCTCCGGTGTTAGTAGGATTGCTAACATTTGCGATCGCTTTACCGGCGAATTGGTGGGCTTGCTCTGGTACGTGGCTAATTGCGTTAAGTGCGTGAGCCAGCTTACCATTCGGTGCTTTCTTGAGCCGTTCCGCAATGGTTTCCATAATAAGATCATCCGCTGTGGCACGGCTTGGATTGATGGCCACTTCGGGTTCGCCAGGTACCTCGTTAAAGATGTTGAGTTTGCCCCATTGACCCCAGCCACCGTTAGCATGCCGGACTGCCCCTGTTGGGCCCCAACCGCCAAGGGTTAGGTCAGAACGCCAGGTCGTGTCGTTAAACATGGCCACCAATTGGTCAAGGGCGGACAAGATGTTCTTGTGCCCCGGCATTGCATAGTGCATGAAAGTTGAATCAATAAATTGGAGGATCCCTTTAGATGGGTGCCCTAATTTAGCATTCTTGTCCCAGTGGTTAACAATCGTTGGATTACCACCCGATTCATGCTGGATAACACTTTCGATATGACGAATGTCGCTAGCTGAAATGGAGACCCCAGCAATCTTCGCCGCTTCACGGATTAGGTCACCGGAGACCTTGCCACCGCTAGCAGTCCCAACGCCGTCCGAATCCATCACTAACGGCGCCAGATGCTTTTTGATGAAACTAAATACACCTGGGCCAAGTTCCTTCTTAACCAAACCAACTAAGCCCTTGTCTGCCTTGGTGTCTTTCTTCTTGTCGTCCTCGGCTTTTAGACCGCGAACACGGCCATAAATTGGCGTGCCGGGGAACGTCGACACTGGGCTCATCCCAATGTTAGGGTGTGAGCTTGGACTCATCGCCGACCAGTACTTACCGTTACCAGCGTAGACACCAATGTGTTCATCATTACCAATCAGGTCACCAGGGCGAAGCTGATCCTTGCTAATGTGTTGCGTCCGGGCAATCTGGTCGCCAGAAAAATGCGGATACGAAATCCCGAACGCTTGCTTGAGGGCGTACATTACTAATCCAGAACAGTCGAAACTATCCGGGCCAGTAGCGCCCCAGACATACGGCTTACCAGTACCATATTTTTCAACGGCCTTTAGCAATCCGGTTGCATCACCACTAGCACCGCCAATGGCTTCGTTGATAACGTCCCAGACGGTCGCCCACCATTTCTGACCCTGCTTGTCCGCTTGTTTTTTAAACACTGTTTCGAACGCCTTTGGAACATCGCCCTTGATTTTTGGCTTTTTGCTGAATAGCGCTGCAAACGACTTATTAACGTTTGAGCTTAGCCGTTCAGCCAATTCGATTAATTGTTGATAGCCACCGTTAACGCCTTTAAATAGTGATGAACTAAAAATGCCAGTCCCATCCGCGAAGTGCGTCAGTCCTGACATCTTAAACATCTTATTTTCAGTTGCGTTAAGCACGGCATCACCCGGCTCTAAATAATGCAGTATATTGTTGCCGGCCGGCTCGTAAGAGCTACCGTCAGCCTTAACCACCCGCTCTACATTGTTAGTTTCCGGCGAATCGTTACCGTCATTGAGCATGGCCAATGTGCCACGAGTTAAACGACCATTCTCGACTAATCCAGTACCACTAGCGAACTTAATCGGCGAAATGGTCTTGGGGGATCCACCGAATTTGCCGAGGACATAGTCAATGCCCTGGATACCGCTGTTAATGTAACCAGCAGTCTTGTGCATCCCTGAATTGGACAGGTCGGCAATGTCCTTCCAGACTGATTTCCAGTTAGAACGTAAAGCGTTGCCGAGCGACTTCCAGGTCTTTTCAAACGAGTTGCTGAAACTGTTCTCGGTTTTAAGCATCTTGTTGGTTGACGAGGATAAGTCACTCTCAATCTTGTTGACTTCCTTCTTTTCGTCGCTAGCAGCATCCTTCCAGAGTCGTTCCCAGTCACGCTTAAAATTGGACTTAAAGCGATTGAGGTCGTGGACGATTGAATTAGTCATATTATGGAACACTTTAATGAAGCCAGTGTTGCCAACCGCCTTATTTGCCACGTCAATTTGTTTTTTAATTTCTGTGCCAAATTTGGTTCTCTTAGCAGTCTTTTCAAGCTTGTCTAAATCCTTGTTAAGCTTGCTCAAGCCTTTGTTTTTTTCAATCGACTTCATCGATTTAGAAAGCGTCTTAAAGGACTTAGCTAGCGTTGAGATCGGCTTAGCCAGCTTGCTCCAATCTTTAGCGTCTTTGCTAATTTGATTGCTAATCTTCTTTAGCTCACTGACTGGATTGTATTTTTTCAAATCCTGTTTCAAACTCTTCAAAGATTTTCCAATCTTATTTTTACTTATAACTTTATCAAGCGATCTGATCCCCATGGTCAATTTACTAATAGATTTATCTTTACCAAACTTTGTAAATTCCTTGTATAAGCCAGTTAAAGACTTGTCTAATGTCTTAACCGTCTTGGCAAATGACTTCCAATCTTTAGTAGCAGATTTGAAAGCCTTATTCATCAATTTAAGGATCTTAGTTGGATTGTTATCTTTTAATCCTTTAGTAACCTTCTTCAAGTTGCTTGTAGGATTATTATTCTTTAACCCATTTTTGAGTTTCTTAAGATTGTCAGTAATTTTGCTCTTATCTAATGTTTTATTAAGCTTAGAAAGCTGGTCTTTTAACTTTTTAAACGAGTTCGATTTGTCAATGCTCTTCATCGCCTTAATTAAAGCAACTACTGAATCAGAGACTTTCTTACTCGACTTCCCGAATTTAGACCATTTGCTGTTATTCTTACTTATAGCTCTACTAATTTTATTAATAACCTTGGTTGGGTCGTTATCAGTAAGTTGTTTTTTGAGTTTCTTCAAGTTAGAACCAATTTTGCTGTTGCGCAATGTCTTATCTAATTTAGGTAAATCATGATTGAGCTTATTAAATGGATCCGACTTCATGGATTTTGAAAAACTGTTTAAGGCCTTGAAAGCTGAACCAATCTGCTTAATCGGTTTGGCCAACTTACCCCAACTACCGATGCTACTTTTAAGTCGCTTATTCATTGCCTTTAAGAGTTTGGTAGGATCGTTCTTTTTCAAAGCCTCTTTGAGTCCTTTGAGAGCCGTTTTATATTGTTTCATAACTGGAATTGCTGCTTTTAGATTTGCAATGTCCTTCTTCGAAACATGCGTAATTTTAGTGGTCTTCTTAGGCTTTTTGGCTTTTTTCTTACCGCCACCTGTAATACCACCAATCCATTTGCTGACGCCTTTAAAAGGGTTATGACTAGAAATCCATCCTCCGATTTTGCTGAAAGTACCTGTAACTTTCTTCCAGATTCCACCCACAACATTGCCAATGGCTTTTCCAATATCTATAAACGTTTTTCCAATCGCTTTGCCAATTCCATTAACCGTATCTCTAAACGGCTTGAAATGCTTATATAGCTCGTAGATAGCAACACCAACCGCTGCAATCCCGGCCACAATCCAAGTAATCGGGCTAGCCAACATTGCTGCATTAACTGACATGATAGATGCCCATAGAGAACTCATTGCTGGAACTAGTGAAGATAATGTTAGGCTACGAATTAGAGTGAAACCTTTAACAGCTAGACTAACTGCTTTTCCACCAATCCATTTAGCTCCTAGCACTGCATAGCTTTTAAGCTTGCTTATACCAGCTACTGATGCTCTGGCCAATCTAATGACCGCTCTTCCCGTCCATCTAGCAGCAGCTATTGCAGTTGCTTTTATTTTTCCAAATTTAGTAACCGCTCCTCTGGCTATATTCAGCGTCTTCTGCCCAACCCATTTAACTCGTAACTTAATGTTCTTAGGTTTCAAAGCATCTAAAACACTTGCGATTTTGTCTTTACTAATAGACGCAATATCCCTTAGATTGCGGTAGATATCTTTTATTGAGTTAGCGGCACTAATTAATTTTTTTGCAACAAAATAGGTAACCAGTGCTTTACCGACATCCTCAATTCCTTGTTTATGCTTAGCTATTGCTGTTAATCCGTCTGCGATGCTATCAATTCCATCGGTCTTAACTCCAGGAATTAATTTAAAGAAACCAGTTATGCCTTCCCAAATTCCTTTTCCAAGCGAACCGGCTATTGAACCAATGCTTTTAAAAATATTAGTAATACTTTTAGAATGATCAGCAACCCAATGCAGAGTGTTTGATACAAAGTCACCAAAGTTTTCAATCATGTTATCTAAAGAACTTGATATGTCATTTCCACCCATTGCGGACGAAAATTTGGACATAACATCCTGCATTCCTTTATTGACTTTCTTACCTAATCCTTGAAACTCTTGCTCCGTCTTTGGATCAGATGACCATTCGGAAATCTTACCGACAATCGGATTTTTAGATTCTAGAATTGGTGAGAGTATATCGTTGAATAGCTTTGGTATTTGTGATTTTAATTTTCGGGTCATACCTGGTAGGGTCTGCATCAAGTTATCAGCAGAATCTTTATACTTCTGGCCTAACCCATTAATAACGTTAGCGGCGTCCTGTGCTGAAATCTTACCAGCCGACATCTGATCACGTAGAGTGCTCATGGATAATTTAGAGCTGTGTTGAACCTTGCGTTCGTAATCCAACAACTTCTCACCAAACATCGGGAAAGCGTCACTAATCTGGTTAAAGTCACCCAGCTGCATCTTTCCTGATGACAATGTATGGGTTAAATCTAGACCGACCTGTTTTAATCGGTCGCCACCCATGCCAATCGCGTCGCCTAACGTCAGCATGGATTTGGTTAGTTCCTCGGTTTTATCCTTGTTGTTGTAGACATGGTAGAATTGCTGAGCTAATTCATCCGTTACATCAACGTCTTGGCCTAGCGCTGTTGACATGGTGTTGACCATATCAACCATGCCTTTACCGTCCTTAGCGCTGCCAGTCAACGTCTTCCACGTAGCATTCATGACCTGCTGTTTAGCGTTATATTCGGTTACAGCATCCTTAGCTTCACCAATACGTGACTTTAAGCTAGCCCAAGCGTTTGAAACGGTATTCCCTAAAAACGAACCCATAAAGGTTCCTGCTATCACGCTCTTTATTTTTTCAGTATGTTCTTTAAGGGTGTCAACCTGTTTTGTTGTTCCCTTAATACCATGATTAAAGTTACCGAAATCAGCCTGAAACTTCTGTTTAACCGGGTTCTTGAACTTCTGTCGGCTCCGATTAGCACGTCTCGTCTTTTCGTCGAATTCGGACGTGTCAGCCTTTAGGACTTGTTTAACCGTCTTGCCCATCTCTTCACGAATGCGATCGTGAGCAGATCGTGCTTTGTTAGCCATCTTGTCAGCATTCGCCGTGAAGTCCTGATCCATCTTGTCGCCAGTGTTAGCGCCTAGATTGGTTAGCAGATTCTTAATTGATTCATAATCCGGGAGGAACTTCTCCTTATGCAAGAGCACATCGATGTTAATTGTTCCATCTGCCATTTATTTACCTCCCTTCTCTCTTTATTTCTGTAACTATTGACCTTGTTTAGCTTGCACGGCCAGCATGTTGAACATTGCCCCGATTGCATCATCAACAGCGCTGGTGCTTTGTCCTTCTAGGGCATAATAATTCTGCTTTTCAATAAGGTTAGTCAGTGCGTTACCTTCAAGGCCTTCAGTACTGCTTTGGCGAATATCAATAATCCGCATTAATGGCGATTTAGCTGATAAATTGTTAAATAGTGCTCTGAACTTCTCCCAACGCAATTTATCCATCTCATCAAGCAGGTCGATGCCATAATCAAAAATAAAAGACGCATAGATTGCCTCTGCGTCTTGGGTGTAGCTAAATGATTTAGGCGACGGTCCGGATTGATCATCGCTTTCGATGTTGTTATATGGCTCCTGGTGAATATAGTCGTTGAGGTCTCCTAACGCCTTAACGGCCACTTCATAATCATCAGCTGTTTCGAAGGTCAAACCAACACCATCAAAAAAGTTCTGCCATCCAAGTTCCACTTTGGCAGTCCATTTCAAGTCGTCATTCTCGCTGACTTTATACCATTCCAAAACGTTGTTGAATGCCAGTTTAAACTCTACCTCGCCAATGCCAGTCATCATTGTTGATTCAAGCTTGTCAGTTAATGACAGCATGACTATCGCCTACTTCTTGGACTTAGACTTGATTTTTGTCTGGTCAAGATACTTGTTAATTTCGCCAAAAATCGTAGCAAGCGCCCGAGTTGAATTATGGCAGTATTCGTAGATTTCTTGACCAGCGTTATCGCCAAAATATTTATCGAAGAACGGAATAATTGCGTCTCGAATTTCTGCATATTCGTCGCGAGCAAAGTCTAATTGATCATCAACTGGCATTTCATTAAATTCGTCTTCGTCCATCTTGTCGAGGTTTTGCAACGATTTAGTTACGGTTAATTCAACCCGTTGGATTTCCAATGCGCATTCGTCATCATAGGTTAGTTTGCGTTCCTTGCCTGCGATTCTAAACGAGTAAACCAGTCCTAATTGATTATCAATATTAATGTTAATTGCCATGTTAATTCGCTCCTTATTTAATGGCCGCCCCAACTCGGTACTGTGGATTTATTCGGCGACTTTGATTGTTATGTTAAGCTGTGGCGGTAACAGTTACCGCACATTTGTCTGTTAACCTACCATCATCCGTTGTGACGGTGATATTAGCCTCACCTTCGGCCACTGCTGTGATTGTGCCGTCGTCGGCCACAGTGGCTACAGCTTCGTTGTCCGAAGCGTAGGTCACCTTCTTATTGGTGGCATCATCAGGTGCGACTGTAGCCGTTACTTGCTTTGTATCACCGACGTGCATCGACGCCATCTTTTGCGATAGCGTTACGCCGGTAACTGCCACGGTAGCATCAGGGACGTTAAAAGCTGGTACATTGACCTTATCGGACGTGTTCGTCCCATCTGTAAATGCTACCTGGTAATCACCAGCCGCTACCTTAGTACCTGGCGCTAATCCTGTGATAGCCACCTGACACGTGCCGGTGTCGCCTTGTGCAACTGGCTTGCCATCCTTGTAAGCCACCAATGATTGATTACTCCTATCTGCCATGTTGGCACCTCCTAATTAGCATTAACGGTTGCCCCGTCTTTGTTCGGTGTAGTTGAGACACCGGACGGGGAATCTATTTTCCCAATTGTCCACCATCGCCGGAGATGATTCCGTTTTGACCGGTACCGTCATCGTTGTTAGTGCCATTTGTCCCAGGTACCGGCACACCATTCATCGAAAGCGTAAACGAGAATGTCTGGCGGGCATTAGCATTTCCACCGAATGGAACGATGGATGTCAACGTGCAGTTTGCAGTAATCGTATTTCCACCTTGATCAGTCCAGCGAACTAACGTACGTAAGGCATCGCCCATTGCCATGAAGCGAGCTGCAATATAATCTTGTGCTGGATCACCAACGACGCGTTGGCCAGTAATGGCAAATGTAACTCGTTTTCCAGTTTCGTCTGTATCACCCCAGCCTTTGCCATTCCAAAAGTTTTGCGTTTCAGATGTTGCATTAGCAGCAGGTGTCATTGACAAGATTCCTTGCGAAATATTTGCCCAATTAGCATTTTTAACATCGTCGCCTTCGGCCGTTGGGTCTTGACCACCGTTTAGATCAATTTCTAGTTTGTTGACCCAGTTTTCTGGGCGTTTTAAAGTCTTTTCAGGCATTTTAAATTCCTCCTATTTTTTCTGCGTAATGATTTGCACAAAAAAATTGAGCATGTAATCTGTGTAACCTTGCTCGTCCTGTTCGGACATGGAAGGCAATCCAGTCTGCTCAATTTCTTCAAAAATATAACTTTCGTCAGCACTAGGGATGTCATCGGCCATCTCTAGAAAGTTGCTGATTTCCCACATGAATTTGTCCGCTTTTTCAGCGTCTTTTGTGCGCATTGCAACAGTGTAATTCATGCGCTTAGTTTTGTTTCCTGACCAATCCTCGTCGATGGTTGAAGAACCAGGATCAGGCACTAATCCTATGCACTCCCCTGGCTCTAGATAACCAGCGATTACTGGATATGGCAGGTCGCACTGGTCGTTGATTGTTTCGACTAATCTCACAATTAAGTCCATTAGAGCTTACTCCCCTCAATAAAGGCGTGTTCGATGTTGCCCATCTTTTGGCTATCACCTTTTACACGCAAATCCCAGCGTCGACTAGTGCCAGGCGTGGTATAGTGCTTGACCTTATGGCCGTTAATTACGCCGTAGAACTGCGCCTTAGCATAAGGTGCGTGGTAAACGACTGAATGACCACTCACGTTTAACGTGGCGCTTTGCCGTAATGCATTAGTTCGTTTTGGCACGAATTGTTGCATCTCGGTCATGGCCTGATTGACTGCCAACTTCTCGCCATTGTTAAAACGATCGGGAACCTTGTTAAATTCACTCAAATTCAAGTCCACATTGAAAGCCATCACAGCACCTCCAATTCGTACGAATAAACGTCATTGCTGTAGGGATGCCGATTGTCAACGATGTTGGTAACGGTGTACTCTACGTCTTCAAATATTAGCTTGTAGTTATTGACCGCATCATGTTTCAGCACGGGCAACGGCGTTGTAATTCCCGAATAAAAAAAGACTATGGCGTTGGCCACAATCTGTCGGTCGTTATTGGTACCGGAGTAGATTGTCTGTGGTTGAACCACACAATTCCGGATAATTACCTTCTCATATTCAGGCTTACCCCAGACATCAACATCCCCGGTCGGCACCTTAAGCGTCACCGTCTGCATTGCCATACGTTTCGGTATCTTCGGTATCATCGACTATCAACTCCTCGATACATTAGTCCTGTGTTAGCCAACATACTAATAGCTGTCCTTACAACGCCGCTATTGCCATACGTCACTGTGGCAATCCCTGAACCGTCCGATTGAATGGTAGTCCGTCCAATAGAGATGCTCTTCACGTCGTTATCGGCGCGGGCAACCGGCGAGTTGAGCCCTGATTCGAATTCAAATTCGCACTGCAAAGCGATTGCTTTCTCGTATTGAGTCGCGCGATACACTAGGAATGCATCATCCGAATTTAAATCGTCTTTCAGTGAATGAAAGTATGGATCGTAGAAATGTCGGGTTGCTTGCTGTAATAGCAACTCTGAATCGGTAATTACTGAATTAAACTCATCTTGACTTAGCTTGGTAAAACCAAGTTCTTGGTATGTTTGGTAATCCAATTAATCACCTTCTAGTTAGCTTTAATAAGTGCCCCATCGTTCCCTGGGGTTGCTGTCACCCCTGATGGGGCGTCTATTTTGACGCGTCTCCCGCAGTTGCTGACATGTAGATACCAGCTTTAGCGTTATCTAGAACAATGGCGTCATAGTAACTTAGTCCCTTAATTGTGTAACGGTTACCGTTACGGTCACTGTCGGGTGTGATTACCGAAACATTGTCATACTTAACAATTGGCGCCACAGTTGTGAGTGGGGTCAAAATAAAGTTGATGTTATCGGTTAAACCTAGGCCAGCTAAACGGTCTTTTGAAACACGTAAGATTGGCACACTGCCATCTAATTGGGCAACAGTCCGGTTGATACCGTTGATGCCCATTTGATTGGTCGTAAATGTCCGACTAACTCCACTGGCATTCTTAAGCTTTTGGTAGTAGTCTGCCGATGCAAACATTACGAATCCACCAGGAACCTCCGTGTCGAACATGTACTTTTCAGCTTCATCGTAAGCGGCTAACGCGTTCTTTTCGTCAATCGTGTCGCCAACTGTCTTACCTGCATTGTCATGTAGGGCTTGAACAGCTACCTTGTCACGACGTGGGACAGTGATTAAGCGTTGGTGCTCTTCAACCACGTTGTTGACCTGGTAAGCGCCATTTTCTGACATGTCCAATTCGTCCATGTCGTAGGCGAACCAATCTTCGTGGGTCAGCTTTACGGTTTCCTTTTCAACATTAATCTTTGAACGCCCGTTGTCTTCATTTCGCTTGTATTCTGAAGGTTGAACGAAGCCACTCATCTTATTAATGCGTACTTCTCTGGCCCCCACAAAGTCAGCAGCGGTAATCCCACTTGCTCCCCCTTGTAGAACGTTCCATACTTGACTATCGGCTTGGAATTGCTTGTCAATTTCAGCCATATCTCTTGAATCTAATACTACTGGCATAATTTATTCCTCCTACTTTTCTGTTAATCTACTTGCAATTTTTGAAACTAATGAATCACCCGATTCACCACCGCTCGGATTGCCCTGCTGAAACACGTTGATGTGCTTACCGTCTGGCTTAGATTCGTCTGATTCAAACAAGAACCCTTTGTCTTTCTTGACGGCGTCAATTTGCTCTTTGAGCCCGGCCACACTGCCATCTTCATTAAGCTTTAATGTGTCGCGATTGATGAACGGCATAACCGCCTTTGCGTCACGTGCCTTAGCTCCGGACAATGCTAGATTGATAGCACTGTCCACTTTCGTCTGTTGCAACTGGGATTCCAGATTCTTTTTGGTATCTTCATTGGCTTTCTGGAGATCAGCGATTTGCTGCTTAAGGTCTTCATTATCGCCGGCACTCTTCTTTAAGTCCTTGAGTTGACCATCCCGGTCATCCAGTTGTCCCTGTAACGACGTAATCTGGTCGTTGGCAGTGTTAAGCTTGGCTTCCACCTTATCAATGTCCTTGCCGTTTTCAGCAAGCACTTGGTCAACGATGTCATCCGCCAAACCGAGTTTTTCTTTCAAAAATTTACGTTCCATATTCTGCACGATCCTTTCGTTTTTGATGTCGCAGTCACGACTGCGTGTGATATTGTGCATAAAAAATGAGCAGTTTAACGACGTACTCAGGTCGATGTATTTAGTTATATATTTTTTCGCGTGAATAATCGCGATACAAGAAATCATTATCGTTAACTAGCTGGCGAATCCTACCACGGTGGGTGGCCAGCATATTCTTGTAATGATTAATCTTGGTTTCATCTTTCAATTGCTTGGCCACTTCCAACATCTTTTTATCCCTCCGAACGTTGCGTTCAAGCGCCCGCTGTTGCTGTCGAATTTGACCGTTTTTAACAGCTTCATCCGGGTCGTGTGGTTTGAATGAGTTAGTGCTCACACCCTTAACGTACGGAAACAGCGAATGGTGACAATTAACACCCTGCGTTCCGGCTGGCGTACCATAACCATGATCGAATATTGTGTCGAATTCGCTATCGAAATTAGGGTCGTCCCTCGGCACGCGATTCAAGATATGCCCTTGGATTGGTGCGCAGGCTGGCCGGGATGCGGCGTGGCTGTCCATGGTAACCAGCGTTACGCCGAACTCGTCCATGCTGTGCATTCGTGTCTCATTAAATGTACGGTGTGCTGTAGTGTTGACTACGGACCTCACGTAGCTGTCTAACGCCCATCGACGCCCTGCTGAATCAATCAGGTTAGTTTCAAGCCCAGAATCAGCCAACTTATAAATTGCATCATTGACGGCTCTCTCGTGCGTTTTAAGCCCGCTTATTGTCTCGACAGTTGATTGATTGACTACTTTCCTAAACGCCCGCACAGCCGCGTTATTGGCTTGATTATTGCCACCTAGTGTCTCATTAGTGACGTTGTTAATATCTTTGTACGTCTGATTTAGCAAATTGCTTAGGATGTTGCTGTTATCCGGCATTACCTTGGGATGCACGTCCGTAAGATGTTCCAGCTGGCGGTTAATCTCATTGTTAATCGTCCGGCCATCGTCCAGGACTAGCGAGCGAATCTGTGATTCAGCTTTGCCGGTAACGTCCGATAGCAATTCAATCGTCTGATTGTTCAATAGACCAGCTTTCTTGAGTTGCTCGGCCTGCCATAACAACACGTTGCTTGCATCAACTTTATCAGCATTTGTCGCACCGATTAGGTTGATAATCCGGAATATAATCTGTTGTTGCAATTCGCTGTAAAGGTCGACAATCGAATCTGCCTTATTAGACATGTCCTTTTCAGTAATCAATCACCATCACCACCACCCAGTTCCGTAGTCTGTTGGCCACCAATCGTGTCAGCGTCCGGCTGTTCGGCTTGAATCTTAGCTAATTCCTCTCTGGCATCGTCCTCGGACAATCCATAATTTCGTTGTAAGAATGTAGTTTTCGACAACACACCAGCCACCACATTTTTCAAGTCTTCTTCCATCTGCTTATCTTTGTCGACCGTGACCCCATCGTCGTACTTAACATGAATCCCAATATCATTCAGGTCAAAATCATTCGGTAATGTAAATGGCGATTCTCCATTAGGGAACAGCTTAGATGCCATAGACAGCTCTAGAATTGAGACACATAGTTGCTCAATGGCGGCCGTTACATTGGTCAAGATGCTAGACCGTGTCTGATAAGTCATGCTGTTCTCGCTAACCACTGCTGTGGCTGTCTGCATCCCATTGTGCGGGTCATAACTAAACGTTCCGGGTGCCATACCGATGTTGGCTTCAAATTCTCGTAGCCAGGCGTTCATCGAATCGGTAAACTGTTGTACCCGAATGTCGTTGGTCATGTCTTGGATTGAGATGTCATCCCCAATCATCTTCACGTACACGTCCGTATCCGTGTCGAACATTGGCCGGTGGGTATGCTTATCGAACTTCATCAGCTCTTCCGGCACCGCAATCTTGCGCTTACCATTGCGAATCTCCCACATAAAGGAATCATGTGTTAAATTCAGATTGTCCAGGGCAGTCTTACTATTATCTACAATGCCGATGCCTAACGGGCTCTCTAACGAGATGTTGTTAGCACCCGGCATGCGGAAATAGCTAAACAACGGTTTAATCATCCCTTCCGCGTCAAAGATAGCTTGTGGCTCCATGTCTGGGTATAGCGTTGCAAGTGGCACTTGATTACCGACAATGTCTGCCGTCTCCGAACGATAGAGTTCGTTGGTCACAACGTACTTGTTGTCCTTCCATTCGTGGAATTCTAGCAAGGTGTAGTAGACGTTGCGGTTGTTCTCGCTAACCACCGTCCGACTTGAGATTGCGGCTTCACTAATTGAGTTGGTATTGGATTGCAAAGGGAAAAATTGATCCGCTCTCACCCACGCAATCTTGATGGTGCCGTCTGTTCCGACATACGGTCGCATAGCAAATCCACCAGCAACGACGCCTTTTTCGAGATTCATTTCAAACTGGTTTTTGAAATCATTGGCACTAAGCACATCATTCAGGTATTCGCCCACCTCGTCGTTATCAAAGCTAATCTCGCATTGTTCGTTGAACACAATCGAGGCAATCCGTTGTGCCGCTCGTTTAGTTAAATTGACCGAATTAAACGGCCGATAGCGTCTAACGTTTTCAGCATCAATGTAACTAACTTTGTCATAACGATTAGCATAATATTTGAAGTCCTTAATAATCCGGTCGTACTCCGCGGCACTCATGCTAATCCGCGAATCATCAACGATCCGCGATAATGAGTTCGTTGCTCCCACTACTGCTGCCCCCTTCCATAACATGTTTTTAATTTTTTGGACAATGCCCATTAGTGCATCACCTACCATTTCAAATCGAGGTCTCTTAAGTTGTCTAATACGAAGTACTGGAACTGGTCGCACGTATGGTCGTCCACCTTAATGACCTTTGGATTGTCCGTATTGACCGTCTTTTCATCCAGCTGATATTTTTGGTGTTGTTTGATAAAGATTTGATTTTCTGGAATATCAAGATAATAAAAACGCCCAGTTGCTAATAGATGCTGGACGTTATCAATCATTTGCATTTTATCCACCTTTTTAACGTGGTGGTAACGCTCGTTGTACCGCTTAATCATTTCATGATCTAAAGCGAAATCGGACGTAGCACTATCGGCGGACTTCTTCCACGGCTCCATCCCCCAACGTTCAATCCATTCGTGTTCGACCTTGTGGAGGTCTTCGGCGAAGTCACTCGGTGCTTTCTTATTGACCTTGCCAACGGGCGAATAGTAGTACGTATTAAGCAGGATTACCTTGCCCGTGTTGGTCAGCCCGTAGCAACTCTCGGTGGTAGCTGACGTCTGTTGCCCGCTATCCTGCGAAAAGTAGATGTTCATTAGGTACTCATCATCTGGGAATGCATCCAAGGGATGAAACAAATTCATGTTATAGATGTTCGTCCCAAGCCCAACGGCTTCACCTAAATACAAGTAACGGTAATAGTCATAGTCCGATTCCTTGATGTTGTTAATCTCATCTAACATCTGTTCGTTAACAAGGCCTAGTTCATCATCAAGGTAACTAGATTTATCAACGAACCAGCCTTTCTTGCTACGCTGTTGCTCCGTCCATTCATTAATCCATTCGTATGGATTGCGCGGCGGGTTCCAGCTCCAGAAGAACTTAACCTGCTTAGCCTTTGGATGCTTCTGCCGAATAAACGTTGAGTTAGTTTGGTCGAATTCTTCGGCGTCCTTAAATTCCGCCGCTTCTTCGTACCAAACAGCAATCACGTTGTTAATGTCATTGGATTTCAATTTTTGGAAATCATCTTGGCCATAGAAATGGAATGCACATCCCGTCCGTTTATGCACAATCTTGTAGGGATGCGACTTAGTTTTGAACTGGCCAAACATCCCAAATTTGTGGAGTGCCCACTGAATTTTTAGAAACACTGAATCGGCAATCGTGTTGGCCACCTTGCGGATAACTACGATGTTAGCCACGTCATTGTGAACAATATACGGCACCATCATCATTACTAACTTGAGCGCAATAGTAGACGACTTGAACGAATTCCGTCCACCACACATCAGGATGTATGAACAATCCGTCTGCCACATCCGTTTAAAATGAGGTTGTACTTCTTTCTGAATGTCAATCGTCGGATTCATCTTCATCACCCCACTTATCAACAATCACAATGTTGTCGTCAGTATCATCGTTTCCGTACTCTTCCGCTTTCGCCGAAGCGATGTCCGCTTCTGCTCTAAGCTTCCGCAAGCGTTCGTTCGATTCGTTAATCTGTTGTTGGTCTCTCAATCCGAATCCGACCTTGTCTAGCAAATAAGTAGTGGCTTGCAACTTAACATAGTCATTGCGCCCTCTAAATGCTAGGCGGGTCATGTTAGCCATCAACTTGCCAACGTTACTACCTAGAGTTTCATTGCCCAAGTCAATAACCGCTTGATTAAATTCCGGGTCGTGCTTCCAGTTGTACAACGTCCGTTCTGAAATTTTCAGTTCCTTAGCAATCTCGGAGTGGTTTTTTCTGCCTTCAAATACTAATCTAACAGCTTCTAACTGCTTTTTTCTCAAAGTCATATAACCCCTCCTTTTCTGCAATTAACTGCAAATTGTTAGAGCGGTTAGTTAGTCAATAATTCAGCTTTTCCACCGGTAAACTCTTCCCAACGATTAATGATTACATCCACATAACGTGGGTCAAACTCCATGACAAAGGCGTTTCTATGATTCTGTTCGCAAGCCATAATGGTCGTCCCGCTTCCACCGAATATGTCCAACACGTTATCATCGGACTTACTACTGTTCTTTATTTGGTAATCAAATAGTGGTATCGGCTTCATAGTTGGGTGATCACCATTCCGTTGTGGTTTGTCGAACTCAAGGATTGTAGTTTGCTTTCTGTCGCCATACCAACTGTGTGTCCCGTTTTCTAACCAGCCATACAAGCAAGGCTCGTGTTGCCATTGGTAGTCTTGCCTTCCAAGCACCATCTGATTTTTCATCCATATAAGCTCTTGCTTTACCTGGTATCCAGTTTCTTTTAACGAGCCTACAAAGTTAACTACTTCTGAACTGGCATACCAACAATAAAACGATGCTCCACTCTTCATATTGTACTTAGCAGCTGAAAAAGCTTTAACTAGAAATTCGTGGAACTCGTCCGAACACTGGCTATCGTTATCAATAGTCAAACCCTGTTTGGTCTTGCCCTCATAATTAACGTTATATGGTGGGTCGGTTATTAATAAATCAGCCTTGTTACCGTCCATTAATTTAGCAACCTGTTCAGCGTCTGTGCTATCACCACACATTAGCCTATGGTTGCCCAGCTGGTACACCTGTCCTAATTTACTTTTGGGCTCCTTTGGAAGTTCAACTTCGTAATCATCATCGACCACTTCATCTGGCTCGTCAGGAATTTCAAACCCGAAATCAGACATGTCTATCTCATCAATATTGGCTAAGCCTTCCATTTCTAAATTCAACTTGTCGATGTCCCAATCGGCTAGCTCTCCTGTTTTGTTGTCCGCTAGCCTGTAGGCTTTAACTTGGCTCGGCGTTAGCGATGTTGCATATACAACCGGTACTTTATGCAATCCCAATTCTTTGGCCGCCTTTAACCTAGTATGGCCAACAATGATTACCCCATCCTTATCAACAACAATCGGCTGTTGCCAACCAAATTCTTTAATTGAGTTAGCAGTCGCTTCAACCGCTCCATCATTATTACGGGGGTTATTGTCATACGGCTTAATATCGTTGATATTTGCTTCTACAACTTTGATTTCCATCACCTCCAATCAATTCGAATCTTCTCACTATCTTTTTTGTGCACAATAAAAGGACGGTCCGCTTTAGGATCGTCCTTCTTGTGATTTTGTTTAAATTGCTTGTCAAGATCACTAAATATTCTTATCTCAGTTGGACTAATATAGCCCCATTTCGTCATTTTCATATAATCACCCTATAAGGCAATGAGGAATCGAACCTCATCACGCTTTCCACACGTCAAACCATCTACCTTGCCTTAGCTTTCAACTCGGAGCATTTGCGATTTAATATCGCAACGTAGATGGCAGGATTCGAACCTGCGACTTCCTGATTAACAGTCAGGTGCTCTACCAACTGAGCTACACCTACAATTTGCCGAAGAGTTGGTATCGTTTTAGTAGTTTGGCAAATATATAATCAAAGGAGAACGAATGAACTTATTAATGGTATCCCCAACTCTTCGACAATATCATTTTAACGCCGTTTTTCTCCCAAAAAGTCCTAAAAAAGTCCGATAAAAGTTTGACAAAAGTCCTAAAAAAGTCCACCAAAAGTCCGATTTTTTGTCCTCACTCATACTCATGCAAGTCTATCTCCCCAAAAGTTTGATATTCATAAGCGTCTGCAAAGGCATTAAGCGCGTATCTCTTATAGTCAAGGTATCTAGAACGCGTCATATGTAACCTTCCTGAACACCATTTTACTGTGCGATTTTCGATTACATCATAAGTGATGATGTCTTGTGATCGCATGTCTAGCGATCTAATTGCATTAACCACTTTTTCATATTCGACCTGCTGTGTGATGTAATCGGTTATCTTTTCTTCTGCGTTATTACCTGCTGCTTGTGACTTGGGCATTCCATCAATGATTACCGCTCGAATGCCGGTCGGATTGTTGCCAGCACGTCTGCAAATCCCTGGGTAATCTTTTTTGAAAAAGTCCTTAACCCGCCACATTGTCCCTTTAGTATTAATCTTAGGTATTGCCAAAACGTCCATCCCCCATAGTCTCCTGTGTGCTATAATTAGGTTATTGGTTGTCCTCATAGCAATTGAAGCTGTGGGGCTTTTTTGTTGCTAAAAGAAGAATTGCCACAAGCATCCAATTCCTCTGATTACTGAAAAAATAAATGCGGAACACATTAAGATTCCAATTAGGCCACACACTAACAACATTGCCAATCTAAACAAAGCACTAAATAATGCGCTCATTATCTCTCTCCCATTCTTTCGATTTCCGGTAATCCCACCGTTTAACAATGGCCAGAATGTCAAATAACAACATCAGGCATAACATTAGTCCTGTTTCTGTCACCGAAACATCCTTCGCAAAGATGTCTGCGGTTGCAACTATAGTGAACAAATCAGCCATTAAACTTTCTAGACTGCCATTCCATGTGGCTGTCCGTAACCACTTATGAAATCTTTTAAAAATCCTCATTGTTATCATCCTAACTAAGTAAAAATAACGCCAACACAGCAGTTACTAGTGTGCCAACTGGGTGCGCCACGAATAACATCAATGCGGCCACAATTAGCAAACTCATTAGTAGCTTAATTTTCATTTTGCATCCCTCCATTAATTTTCTGTGTACAATACAGTGGCTACATAATATTCTTGGTAGTTGTTTACGCCTGTTGAGATAGAAACTTGTTGTATGTTATGATCAGTCGCAAATTCATTAATTTCATTTTCTAAAAAATTTCTATAGTCATTTTCGAAAATCTTAACCATCATCCATCCCCCTATTGCAGTTTTATTTACGATTTATATGCTGTACTTCAATAATTCCATCACGAGACGAGATAAGTATTCCACGGTGGCCACCTGTAAAACATGCATCCCCATACATATATTCAGGCTTAAAAAATTCCTCACGCATAGCCTTAACAAGCCTATCTACCGTTTTATCGTCAATCTTGGGCTTATTAGGAAAAGCTTTGTCCAATCGTTGCCATTTTTCTAATTGAGGTTTGTTCAATCTTCTACCTCCTCAACTACATAGCCATTTGCAACTGCGTTTAGTATTAAAACCTGATGTTCAACACTGCTTAACCAATCAAAATGTTCGTCATCATCACTAAGGTTCTCAACTAACCAATAAATCGTACTTAACTTATCTTTAAATCCGTATGTTGCACATTCTTCTATCCAGTCAGCAACAAATTGTGGAACTCTAACTTTCTTCGGTGTAGTTTCATCTAATTCTTTGGCCAAACTTAAAGCATTTAAAATTCCTTTATCATAGGCTTCATCGTTTTCCGATGGATACGGCATGTTAGAATGACGCAACTCTAATTCTTCGATGTACTCGTCTTTAGTCATTGCTTATCTCCTAAAACGGCAAATCGTTATCGTCAATGCCGAAATCGTTATTATTTTGGCTGTAATTGTTAGTAGGCTGTCCGAAATTGTCATGCAAAGCATCACTAGCGACGGATTGCTGGCCACGCTGTTGGCTTTGCTGTTTTGGCTCAAGCAAGGAGAAGCTGTCTACAACCACTTGCGTTGAGTAAACACGCTGGCCTTCCTTCTCGTACGTGCTCGTTTGGATCCGACCGTCAATCCCGACCAATGATCCTTTGTGGGTAAAGTTACAGAAGTTTTCGGCCACTTTGCGCCAAATGATGCAACCAATAAAGTCCGCTTCTCGCTCGCCATTAGCGTTGGTAAACTGTCGATTCACAGCTACAGTGAAGTTGGCCACCGCCATCCCTGATTGGGTGTAACGGATTTCCGGATCCTTGGTAAGCCGGCCAACTAATACGGTTCGATTAATCATCCCTACTTCCCTCCAAATCTATCTTCAAATATGTCTTTAAACACTTCTTTTAATTCATCCGGGAAGTCTTTTTCATCAACAGTGTTCATGCAACTATGTTCCGCCTTATCACGTGTTACCCATTCCATCGAATGATTAAGCATAGTGTTATCCAGCTCGTTAATGATTCTTCCTCTGGTTTGGACAGGTGCTGAATTGATAAACTGGTTAATCAAAGCAATAATCCCTTTAAGAATTGCTTCTCCATTACCCATTAGGTAAGCTTTACCGCTATCAGTTGAATAAGATATTTCAGCATAGTTGCCTTCGTCCGACCTTTCTAAGCAATCCATAATTTCGTCAAACGTCATTCCGCTATCCAGCGCTTGTCTGATTAATGTTTTCTCTTTTTCGCTCATCTTCTGATTCATAATTTCCTCTAACTCCTATCTTTCTTAATGTTTCAAAGTCCAATCTCACGCCCTCAACCGGGACGTGATAGCGCATCGAAAACCGATTCGGTCCAATTGTCTCAATCTCACTATGATGGTCACGGCACAATGCCATCACATGGCGCTTGGTGTGGTCAACCTTGGTTCTATCCATGCCACTACCAATTGGCTCCACGTGGTGGATGTCCGCGTGTTTACTGCATATCGTACAGATTCGGTGCCGACAGCACTGGAATAAGTAATACTCTTCTTCACGCGGCAACAGCTCATAGCCTTTTTTAAAAGGTACGTGCCACGTAAACATGAAGTCGATTACTAAGTCCAGGAGCACGTTAGCATCGCTCACGGTTGACTTGGTATCGTCTGCAAGGCTGATAGTCTTACCTGCCGTGTAAACCTCGTATTGTGTGTAGAACATCTCTTTTAGAAAATCCTTTGGTTCGAAAGACCACAGTTCAATGTCGTGTAACAGAGCGAAGAACAGGCGCCGTTGCTTAACTCTCGCCTTACGCGGGTCAGCCACTTCAAAATCGACGTAAAACTGGCCACGTGCGCCGCTCACAGTTTCTATGTGGTCTTGATTAAGTGGGCGATCCAAGTGGATGATTAGGTCATTGCCACGTTGCTCTGCTCTTGCTCGTTGCACGATCTCACCTGCTCTCTCTTCTGGATCTTAGCTTGGCCAACTTGGCATTAATCTCTTCCGTGGTTGGGACAGATTCAGCATTACTTTGTGCTGGCACTGTAGTTCCATCCTGGGCCCAGTCTGGCAACGTCTCTCTAACGGTAACTGGTCGTTTACGGCTTGGTGCTATGTCAGGCGTCGTGTCGTATTCATCTTGCCATCCCTTTTGCCGGAACCAGGTATCACCGTGCTTGATATAGCGCTTAGGGGTGCCTTTAGCCTTGATTTCTGCCAAGTAATTATTAATGCCTTGCTTAATTTCATCGTCAGTAACGCCTGCTTTGATTGATCGCTCGTAGGAATGAAACGCTGATTCTTTGCCTTTTTTATTTGGATACAGCTTCCAAAGCGATTCGAAACACTCACGCTTGGCCATCGGTTGTGGCTTTGATGGTTTATTGTTATTTGTATTATTAGATGTAATAGTAGATGTAATACTATCTCTCAAATTATTTTGCATAGGGTTCTCAATATTTTTTGCATAGGTGCCCAAATTATTTTGTGTAGGGTTATCAAAATTTTTTGTGTAGGTACCCAAATTATTTTGCATAGGGGTGTCAAAAATTTTGATGTACCGATTTTTTATCTGCTTGGTACCATCTTTGTACACCCGCTCTCTGGTGATATAACCCTTTTGTTCTAATGCACGAAGCCAATTTTGGATAGTCGCTTTTTTTACTTCGTACAATTCAGCAAAGTAAGCATCACCTGCCCAGCAATACCCATCTTTTTTGGTTAGAGCTGTAATCTCGCCATACATAAAGCGTGCGCCCATAGGGAGTGACTTATCATAGCGGACGACAGCCGGTGTAATGGAGTAATAATTTGGCTTATCGCTACTAGACATTTGTTGTCACTCCCCTATTGTTTAGCCATGCGTCTAAATCATCAGGTGCGGTCTTAGGTGCTTGTTGCCGTGGTTTGTTAGCTTCCACTTGTTTAATCTCCTCATCCAGGTGGTTAACTAGCATAACAGCTTGACTGCTGGTCAGGTCTTCTAACTTGGTTAGATGAACCATCGCAAGATAACGTTGTGCTTCGGTGTCCGCATTAGTGCCCTTAGCCTGGCTCAACTTAGTTAGCTTATCGTTGACTAGCCGTAATTGTGGCTGGCTAATTAATGGATCCGGATTATTAGGTTGAGGTTTGGCTTTTGTTGTCTGCGGTCGTGGTGCTTGTGCCCTAGGCGCTGTAGCCTTAGCTTTAGCACGATTGCTAGTTCCTTGTGACTGTTCTCCATCGTCGTCTGTTTCGCTATTGATGCCGAAAGCCGTTCCCAATGAGTAACGCTTGGCATAGGTTAGCGCGCTACCAATTGCTTGTGGGTCTCCACCGGTCTTAATCTCTAACCAGGAGCCGACCTGCTCATAACCGTTGCTAGATAATAGTGTTGTTCGAACTCTAATGGTTCCGTTCTTAACTTCCGAATCTTGATTCCAGGTTAGCCCTGTCCCTTTTAATGCTTCGTCTATCGACTTAATCAAATCTTCAAGGCGAACGTAATCGTACTTTTTTTGTCCTGACTTAGTACGGAAGTTAACGTGTCCGTTTTTAGCAGGTGGTCTTACTTTTGAATGAAAGTCAGCCAATTCTTGGCTAAATTTGGCTTTTAGTTCGTAGATGTATTTGACGTTTTCCAATTGTGACAAATCCAATTTTTCAAGTAGATCATTCATAATTAAACAGCCTCCGTTTCATATTCAATTCCGTTGTTTTTCAAGAATTCCACTAATGCCTTCGCTTGCTTGATATTTACCTTTGCGGTGAATCTAAATGTCCGATATTCATCAACAACTTCACCGGTGGTCTTGTCCACACGCTTATTACCGACCTTTTTAGTTTTGGCTTCGAGTTCAGCTTGTTCTTGCGCTTTACGGGCAATCTCAAGCCGCTCTTGTTGTTCTTTCCGTTGTTCGGCCTGTTTGGCCGCAGCATCAATATTTTGCGTGACATCAGCTAATGGGATACCATTTTGCAACTGCTGAATAAACGGTTCTGGATCGAGATTACGACCACCTGCTAGGTTGTTAACAGCTTCGGCGTCCTTAGCAAGCTGATCCTTTTGCTTCCGGAGCTGAACCGCTTGGGCAATGATTTCATTCTCACGTTTGGTCTTCTGATAGGTTTTGTTCAACCAGTGCTTATCGAATTCTAAGTCGTTAATGTCAACTTCATATTGGTCAAAAATCTGGGTAGCTACGTCCATAATCCGTTGCTTACGTTCTTGTTTTTGTTTTTCTTCCACATCATTAACTGCGATTTCCAGTGGATTAATAGCCTCATCAATGATGGATTGAGCTTTCTTAATATCCGAAGTAAATTCATCCAGCGGTTTGTTGTATTCCCGTTTAACCTTTAAACGGGCTTCATCAAGTAACTTTTTCTGTTTTTTCAAATCACGTAAAACGAGCTTATTGCCAGCAAGGTTTTCTGCCGTGATTACGGGATTATCCATCTTAAACTGATCGCGAATCTCTTTAGCGCGGTCCATAATGGCATCACGATTAGTTAGCTTTAATTTAGCTGGTTTAAACTCAACGTGGCTAGACACGTCTGCGATTGCGTTAGTCATTGTCTACATCCCCTTTCGGTGATAAGATGTAATTGTAAATAATATTTATAGCTGTTGAATCTCGCATGGCCGTGCGGGATTTTTTTATTAAATTAACGTCGCTTGGTAACATAACGATTCCCCTTCTTTTTATTTTCAAAATACTTGATGTTATCTTTTGGATCGTCCAGAAAAATAAGTATTCTATCGATGATTAATCCGAAAAACGCCGCGCCCATAAAAACTAAAAAATTCATGTTTTTCCTCCTATGCTTTCACCTTATTAGCTAGCCGCTCAACGTCACTTCGTAAGTAGCGTTTCATTTTCGAATCACCTAGATAATAGACATCAATCTGACCAGCGAAATGCTCATTAAATGTCTTGTTATCGCAATCTAGAATTCTACAAGCTGTTGCCTTTTTTACGTAAACTCTCTCTTCGCTTTGGCTAGCTTCGTCAATCGCTTTTTTTAGCATCCTAATTGCGGGTTTTCTCAAAGTTTCTAAGAATTTCTGTAAAACTAAATCGTCTGTTTGCATAAAATCTGCTCCTTTCCAGTGACCCACTCACTAATTTCTGCTTGAATCTCTTCGAAACTTTCCTTGTTATGCTCCATAATGACCTGTTCATCATCAGTCGCACCACGACTAATTACGTCGTAATAAATTGGGTCAACTTGTTTCCGTTCATTTTCTTCTTTCAAAACGCGATTATGTTGTGCTAGTACGTTGTCTTGATATTCGTTATCGCCTAACAGGTCAATACCGGCGATGTAACTAGCGACTTTAAATCTAAATCGCCAATCATCAAGCACACGACACAAATCGTATAAGCGTGCTTCTGTAACCTGTCGCTCTCCTCGTGTCCACATTGAAATTGTGGAGACTGATTTAAGTCCTAAACGGTAAGCTAGCTCTTTAGCCGTAATGTCTTGTCGAGCCATGGCGTTTTGCAACTCTTGGCCTAATTGCTCTTGTGAAATTACCAACTCTATCACCCCCTTAATGGTGAAAATTTGGAGATTTTTATTCGCGTTGCCTGCTGTTACTATTGAAATTGTGGAAAGGCGATTAGCCAATCATCGCTGTAGGCATTGCGTTAATCTTTTGTTTTACAGCACCTTCTGGAATGGCATCCTTGCATATAGCTTGAAACGTTAATTCAGGGATGATTTTATTTTTGATTGCAAATAAAATATCTTGTTCATCGAGCCAGTCATTACACAATTCGTAGCATTGCTGCATTCCTAGCTGACTGTGTAATTGTTTTGCTTTCGTGATCGTCATGTCTTCACCTCCTTTTTGTGATTATCACAAAAAATCATTCAAAAAATTTTTCGATTTTTACATGGAAAATTTCAGATAAAACAGGTAATTCATCTACCTGAAAACTATATTCTCCACTTTCTCTACGTGAATATTTTTCAGTCGTTTTGAATCCCATTAACTGAGCCATCTTTGATTTTGTTAAATTATTTTTTTCACGTAATTCTTTAATGCGCTCAAGATTGACCCTTTTCGGTTTAATGCATGAAACAATCATATATTATCACCTCCATTTGCTAAAATCACAAAACCTATACTCATAATATACATTGTGATTATCACAAAGTCAATACTTTATTTGCGCATTTAGCAAAAAACATTTTATGTTTTCGCAATTTTGTTATTATTAGTTGTGGAAAGCGCAAAAAGAAAGGATATAAATTATGAATCCAGATGAAATTTTAAGAAATAAATTAGCGCAGTTAATTACAGAAAATAATATGAACAAAACATCTTTGGCAAAAAAATTAGGTATTGATAATAGTGCTTTAAGTCGCATCCTTAGTGGAGAACGAAAAGTTACTACTGAAGAACTTAACAAAATAGCTATTATTTTTGATGTTACAACTGACTATTTATTAGGAAAAAACAATACCCCTAAATGGGCGAACAAAAAGGACACTACTGATTTAAAGAAATTTCTTGAGGATAATGATGGAACTTTCACATATGGCGGAGACGATTTAACTGAGGATGAAAAACAAAAACTAAAAATTGCGATGACTCAAATATTTTGGGACCGTCATAAACATGATTAGGTGGTTATTCTATGTCTATAGTTAAGGATTTCATACAAACCGTTCAAAAAAGATATGAGACTGCCAATCCTTTTAAAATTGCGGAAATTCTGAATATTGATGTCAGATATTGTTATCTTGGCCGTATGCCTTTAGGAAAAACGAATTATGATGACAAGGGAGCGATCATAATCCTAAATGATTCATTGCGTGACTCACCACAGAAGTACTTTACGCTGGCCCATGAACTTGGGCATTACTTTATGCATGAAGGCTTAGCTGGGTACTACACAGGCGTGAGATTCGGGTATGACGAATTTGAAAACCAGGCTAACGAGTTTGCCAGTGGCCTTTTAGCTTTATTCTATGTGGAGGAATACGATCGTTTACCTAATACTATTCGTGAATTAGAAGTTACCTATGGGTTACCTACTTAATAATTTATTAGAAAGGAAAAAATCGCATGCCAAAAAAATGTAGTATATGCAATTCTGAAATAAAGCTTTTTGCTCCTAATCTTAAGTTTAAAGATGGGATATTAGACGGCAACTGCTTATCTAAAATTGGCCTCAATCCAGACCATTTTATGGATATAAAATGGGCGTCTGAACATAGCATTACTGATGCCAAAGACTTGATGGATAGAAATATCAAGATAGACGTTAAAGCCGAAAGGGCCAAAATAAAAGAAAATAAAAAGGCAAAAAAAGCTGAACAAAATGCTGAGAAAGCTAAAATTGATGAGCAAAAAGAGAGAAATCGCAATGAAAGACTTAACAAGCTTGCTAATTCCGAAGGTGGCGAATTAAATGAGGAAGTAGTTTTAGATAGATTTCAAAAGCATAATTTTTCTAAAACAAGTAAACTTATGGCTGATTTTGACGACAAAAAGTTGTACATAAAAAAGACCTTCCTCCAGATGCCTGAACTCGTGGACTTTGACCAAATCATTTCTTATACCCCTATCGAAAGTGGCCACCATATCAGCAAGCACCACAGGATTACTAGAGGAATAGTCGGCGGATTAGTAGCCGGAGGTATTGGAGCAGGATTGGGAGCTGCAACAGGAGGCAAGGATTTTGATCAGATTGATGAATTAAGCATTATCATTAATTTTACAAATGGGCATAAAAGAAAACTAACTTTTGGGAAATCGTTAAAAGATGGTAGCATGTCAGCAAAGTTTAGTCTTAGAGATTACCAAGAAAGTCTTGCTTTATTGAATGCCATAATGAATATAAAACAACAAGATAGCGAATTTAACGATGATCAACTAAATATAGATATTGACCAACTATCTAAGCTTAAAAATCTACTCGATGAAGGAGCTATCACACAAGAAGAGTTTGAGGCGAAGAAAAAGCAAATTTTAAATCTATAACATTCTACCAATAGATTTAAACCTGTCCAAACACTGATGACATTAAAAGCTGAAACCTTTTGGAGGAGTTTAAATTGAAAAAAGAAAGCACAGGAATTTGGGGCTGTGTTGGTATAGTAATATTATTTTTTCTCTTAATTAAATTCTGGTACATAATAATTATTGGGTTAGGTATTTGGGCAATCTATCATTATAGAGAACCCATTATGGATTTTTACCATAGAAAACCTTTTATTGCCCTAGTTATCGGATTTTTTAGCATCATTCTTTTAATAACTGGGATAGCGATTGCTGAGACACCGTCTCCTGATTCCAATAATCCCAAAACTGAGAAAGTAGCTAAAAGTTCAGATGATTCTGACGGAGATACAGACGAAAGTGACGAAGATGTAGACAGTTCTTCGAGCGATAACACCGCGGATGACGAATCCAGTAGTTCAGAAGAAACTTCATCTTCAGAAGATAACGATACAGACAATACCAGTTCTGAATCAGATACAGATTCTGTAGCGTCTAGTCGTGCTGACGAGTCAAGTAATGACGAAAGTTCATCTTCTACCAAAGGAGTTTCTTCCACACAAGAAGGCGATTGGACAGTTGCTGGACCTGGCATGGTTTTTGTATCGGATAATAATTTGTACTATTCACGAGTTAAGAATCCTGGTAATTACCAATACGTTAGCCAACAAAATGCAGATTCTTCAGGTGCTCATCGAGCTCCTAGAGGAAATGAGTACGCTAGACCATAACGTACCCCCACTCTGGTGACACGCAGTGGTTCGATTCCGCTGGTGGGCATAAAAAAGCACTCCGTTTTGGAGTGCAGAAAGGAGCTCAATGTATAATTGAATTAATATATTCTAATGCTTCATCATCAAGTTGAATCCAGTGTACATACTCTTCATCACTTGTATCGACGATTGGAAGCCCTCTGAACAAATGTTTCAGATTACTAACTGAGATATTTTTCTGAGTCGGAAACGTTGATAGCATGTATTGATACTCTGGAATATACTCCAAGTCTTCAATATTATTTATTTCATGAATATATTTTTCTTTATCCATTACTAAATCCCCCATGCGAAATAAAAAAACTTCAAAACGAGAATCTAGACTACCAGGTGCAGAAAAGGAACAACTTAAAGATTCTCTTAGAGATTTAATCGCTGATGCCGAAAGATATGACTACGGCGATTTTAGAGCTATAAAGCGTTCTGCTGCAACACTTAGACTTTTATTCTATGATACTAATCGTCAAACCAGTCTAATTTCTAATCTTAACGACAAAGATAAGATTATTATGCAATCGTTCAATCCAAAAGTAAAGTATAACCGTGGCCTAAATTATGGATCAGTCTACGTTGCATGCTTTAAAACTAATAAAAATAATGAATTTTATAATACGTTTTTGTTCAAGCCAAACTCAAAAAGAACAACAACCTTTGAAAAATGGTGGGATGAAAGATTATTTTTTATGAACGATGTTAATCATACAACTCAGCTAACTCGTTCTAAAATCATAATAACCATTGCCAATCAAGATGGCGGAGCACATTTTGATGAAAATATCGATTCACTATATAAAAATATAACTTCTGGAGATACCGGAATGTCACTAGAACCGAGTCGTGGAACTAGTTATCTTTTGGGATACGATTCGACAAAAGCAGGTAAACCCATACATTTTAAAGATTTAACTTTAGCATATATGAAAGAAATTGTTCATGAAACTATTTTAAGTCTTCAAAGCTATTATGGTTTAAGCAACATCCCATATACTCCTAATTTTAAATATAATTGGAGTAGAAGAATAAATTATATGGCTTGGCAATTTGGACTTAAACCCGAATAAGCATCCTCCCACTCCGGTGATTCAATACGGTTCAACTCCGTATGTGGGAATTAACTAAATAAATTGGAGGTACCACTATGAATTATAATATGGATCAGATGAGTGATAATAACTTCATGACTTATAAACAACTCATTAATCGACTACGAAAGGACTTGAATAACTCAGATTTAGACGTTTTGGATTTAAATGTTCCTCACAACGAGGAAGAATATCAAAATACTTTATCTTATGTCAGTAGAATCTTGGAAAGTGTATATAAATAAGCATACACAATAATTAGTATCACCAATGCCTAGAGGCTTATTTTTTTGGATCTAAAAAGAACATACGTTTGCATTTTTTAACTGATTTTTCACAAAAAGGAGAATTGATAAATTATGAGAAAATGGAAAGCCGTTAAGCGTCACCCCAATATTTACGAGTACCAAACTAAAAAAGGAAAAAGATACGGCGTTAGGCGAATTTATAAAAATAGTGAAAATAAGTCTCGAGAATTCACTAGAAGCGGATTTAGAAGTGTAAAAGATGCAGAGGTTAAACTCACTAAATTTGAAAATGAACTTTACAACAATCGAATATCGCCCATTGAACATGCCAATATAACTGTCGGCGAATATTTTGACAAAATTGCTAATAGAAATGTTCAGCTAAAAAAATGGCAACCTGACACACAACAAACACAATTAGGATATTTTAATACACACTTGCGTCCTGTGTTTGGTAACGTAGCACTATCTGATGTTTCTAGATCTGATTACCAACGTTTTATTGATAACTTGGTCAAGAATAACTACGCAAAAACAACAATTAATACAATCAATTCAATCATGCAATTAATAATGAACCAGGCCGAAACTTTCGATTTAATCAATAAAAACAAGCTAAAGCACATTGCAATAATTGGGGCTAAATCAGCCAAAGATTTGACATTAGAGGATGCAGACTATAAAAAATGGCTAGATACAGCTAAAAAAATATTAAACAAATATCAGTTATCTATGGTATATCTTTTTACCCTGGGCCCGCGCCGGGAAGAAATTCTAGGATTACGCTTGGAATCGTTTGAGTTCTTAAAAGATAAAAATGGCCAAGAGTTATGCAAAATTACAATTGATCGCGGACGGACTGAATATAAACCTGATGGCGGAGAATTAAAAACTTCGTCATCTTACCGAACACTGTACATTACTGGTGAGATGATTGGAATAATTAAATTTGCTATTAATACCTGTAAATCAATAAGAGAAAAATATAATCTAGATATTAAACCTGATACGTTTTTATTTGTAAATGAAATGTCTGGACATGCAGTTCATATAACGTATCCGTCTAGAGTTTTTACGAAAGTCAGCAAAGCATGTGGTATCCATATCCACCCACACAAATTAAGACACTACTTTGCTACCAGAGCTAAGGAATCTAATTTGTCAGATACATCGATTGCTAAATGGCTTGGCCATTCCAACGTCCAAATGACTAATCAATACACTCGCCCCAACAAGAGTAGTGTAATTAAAGTTTATAATGGAGTTAAGCAAGAATTAGGCTTCTAAATCCAAATATTATTTGATGGGTACATGTACCCATCTCGGTACCACAACTTTTTCCATCTTATCCCGCTTATCCCATTTTAAAAAACACAAAAAAACCACCTATCATCCGGATTAACCGGGATAAGGTGGTTTTTGTTTATATTCAGTTTATTCCCATTC
>OMGG01000306.1_pt1 | contig 38022 bp, 30 predicted proteins | sample 1645891 | NCBI WGS metagenome assembly OMGG01 (sample SAMN05578587, study PRJEB25193) | human gut metagenome | biome: Human Microbiome; feature: human-associated habitat; material: feces | host: Homo sapiens | place: USA:Birmingham
CCAAAAAATCTGCCGGCGCGATTCGACTCTTAGAATTGTGCGGTGTTGCCTTAAATTTATTGATTATCCATATTGTAGCATAACTGCATGGCTAATCAACAACAAACTTTCAGGGCTTGCCGGGAGTTTTTTTATAAATCTTTTACGCACTGTCCATTCCGGCAGGATGCGCCGCGTCTTCGGAAACCATGCTTTGGGCGTGATTCTGTCATTTGCCGGCTGCCTAATTCGCCTTGCGGCCGGCGTCATCCGGCTTCGTGCCCGTCGCCGCTTTCAACCGCTCCAGCAGCGCGGCATAGCGCGGCTCCTGCTTCAGTGCGTGCAGCGGTTCAGAGCTCTCCAGTACGAACAGCGCGTTTTCACGCAGAAAATCATCCGATACATCCATGATGCCGGAGGAGGAGAGCCGGTCGAAAAACAGCGGCGAATATTCCTGCGCGCGGCAGCCCGTAACAGCGCTTTCCGCGTAGGCTTCGGCGGCGTCCAGCGCAGCCGGCGTCTTGCCCGCCAGAGCCAGCAATTCGGCGCGTGCCAGCTCATAGTTTCCGTGCATGCCGGGCGCGTTTTCACCATGAAACAAAACGTCCAGACGGCAGGCTGCGTCCAACAGTGCGAGGGCCTTCTCCGTATCCCCGCGCGCACGTGCCTCGGCGGACAGGCTGTATAAGCACAGTCCCGCGTCCCGCACATATCCCCAAAGGCAGGTCTGGTGCAGCTTTTCCGCTTCCTCCGCTTGTCCCGTCTGTCTCAGGATGGATGCTTTCAGCATGCGGGCGTCGTAATCGGGCTGAGGGAGTTTTTCTACGGCGTCCAGCGCACGACCGGCTTCTCCATTCATCATATACAGGCCGGACAGCGTGTAGAATGCGGCCTCACGGGTCTCGGTGTCCGTGCTGTGCGTGCTGTCCTCAAACAGGCGGATGGAGCGTTCTAATTGCTTTTGTACGAACGCTTCGTCTTTCAGGGCCGCCATATAGCGCATATACAGCGATGCGATGCGGAATTTGAGCGCGGTGTCGCCTGGATGGGAAAGCAGAATATCTTCACAATAGGCGCAGGCTTCTTCGGCGCGGCCGCTTTCAAACAGGACGCGTCCTTTTTCCCAGATGGCTTTCAGTTCTTCCTCGGAAAGAAGAGGCCGAAAATCCAGCAGTATGTCGGGTGTGGTGCCCAACGCCCGCGCCAGAGGGCACAGCAGCAGAATATCCGGGTAGGCACTGGCCGTCTCCCATTTGGACACCGCCGCGGCGGTAACACCCACGGCCTCGGCAAGCTGTTCCTGCGTCAGTCCCTTTTGTCTGCGCAGTGTTTGGATGGTTTTTCCGGTTGGCATTTCCATTTCGGCAAATTCCTTTCGTTTCTTTTGGGCCCGGTTCCATCGTAACATACGAGCGCCGCGTATACAATGGAGCGGATGTTGAACGCAGATGAGGTTTTTTTGAATTGAATTCAAGCTGCGGACGGTGCGGGGCAGAGAAAACGCGCTCCAACCTCCGGCATATGTTTCGGAAGGCGGAGCGCGCTGTGAAATAAAGAAAAATGTGCTTCAGGAAAGTGTGGCAGACAGCCCGGCGGCATGCTTGGCGCGCTGGGAACGGCGCAGTCTCTGCTTGACGCGGCTCACAAGGAACACGAATAGGCACATCAGCGCGGGAGTGGCGGCGGCAAATACGCCCAGCAGCGTCCACGCACGCCCTGAAAGAGGGGAAAGGCCGAACAGCGGCCCCAGCAGGACGCATGCGCCGATGAAGCCCACGCCCATGGCGGCCACGATGGCAAAGCGCCATCTGGACAGAGGCCAGCACAAAAACAGCAGCACCATAAATCCTGCCGTGCCTGCCAGCAGTGTGCACACAGTGGAGATCTGCTCCATGGGAAGGCCCATCCCGGAGCCGATCCACATCACAGCCAGCAGGTTCACCACATTGACTAGCCCGCCGGGCAGTGCGTTCAGCAGCACGCTGCGCATAAAGCTGCCGCGTACACGCCCATAGGATGGCTCGAATGTCAGCAGGAACGAAGGAACGCCGATAAGCAGCCCGCTGAGCAGACTGATCTGCGCGGGCACCAGCGGATAGGGCATGGCCGCAAACAGAAGAACCAACGAAACAACGAATGAGAAGATGTTTTTTACAAGGAACAGTGTGGCCGAACGTTCGATATTGTTGATGACACGCCGCCCCTCTTTGACGATCTGCGGCATGGCAGAAAAATTGGAGCTCAGCAGCACCAGCTGGGCCACATGCTGCGCAGCCTCGCTGCCTGCCGCCATGGCGATGCTGCAATCCGCATCTTTTAAAGCCAGCACGTCGTTTACCCCGTCGCCGATCATGGCCACGGTGCGGCCCGTGTCCTTCAGCGCGCAGATGAGCGCGCGCTTTTGCTGCGGCGTCACACGGCCGAACACGGCATGCGCCTGCGCCGCACCGCGAAGATCCGCGTCTTCAGGTACGCGGGACATATCCAGATAATGTTCCGCGCCCTCCACGCCCGCCCGGCGCGCAACTTCGGCCACGGATACCGCGTTATCGCCGGAGATGACCTTTACATCCACGCCCTGTGCCTTGAAATAGGCCAGTGTTGCAGGTGCATCCGCACGGATTTTATCCGAAAGCACCACAAAGCCCAGCGCCTGCGGATCGTGCTGCAGCGTACCGCCCTCCAGCACGCCGTGTCCGCGCGCCAGCACCAGCACGCGCCGTCCTGCCGCCAGCTGCGGCTCTACCGTACCCCGGAAGGCGGCATACCCGCCGCTCAGCACGATCTCCGGTGCGCCGAGGATGTATTCGTCTCCGTCTTTCAGCACCAGAGCACCCCACTTGCGCTCGGAGCTGAAGGGGACGGCGGCTTTGGGCTGCCAGCCGCCGCCCAAAGCGCCGAAGCGTGCCCGCAGAGCCTGCGCCGTGGCGTTGTCCTCGCCCGAGGCGGCGGTAAAGCTGCCCAGTAGCTCTGCCAGTGCGCCGCCCTCCATGCCCGGTACGGGGATGGTTTCCAGCACTTCCATGCAGCCCTCGGTGATGGTGCCTGTTTTGTCCAGACACAGCGTGTCCACCCGGGCCAGATTCTCGATGCAGGAAAGCTCGTGAACCAGCGTTTTGCTGCGCGCCAGGCTGATGACGCTCACGGCCAGCGCTACGCTCACCAGAAGGTAAAGCCCCTCGGGGATCATGCCGATGATGGCGGCCACGGTGGAACTCATGGCGTACTCCAGCCCTGTGTGAAGAAAGAAATACTGCTTTGCAAACATGATGACGAATACGGGGATGATGGCAATGCTGATGAAACGCAGCAGCCTGTCCAATGCGCGCATCATCTCCGAGCGGTGACGTTTGCGGCGCCGGGCCTCGCCGGTGATGCGCGCGGCATAACAGTCGGTGCCGACCTTATCCAGCCGTGCCGCGCACGCGCCGGTCACCACAAAACTGCCCGAGAGCAGCGTGTCCCCGGGGCGTTTTTGCACAAGCTCTGCCTCGCCTGTCAGCAGCGCTTCGTTTACCTCCAGCGTCCCGTCCGCAACAACGGCGTCCGCGCACACCTGGCTGCCCGGGCGCAGCAGCACAATGTCGTCCAGTACCAGCTCGTCTGTGGGGACGGTGCGCGTTCGGCCGCCGCGGACCACACAAGCCGTGCTGCCCGAGAGCAGTGTCACCTTGTCCAGCGTGCGTTTGACGCGCAGCTCCTGCACAATGCCGATGAACACATTGGCGGCCACAATGCCCAAAAACATCATGTCGCGGTATGCGCCAACAGCGAACAGGCAGGCGGCCAGCGCCACGAACACAAAATTGAAAAAGGTAAATACGTTGTCCCGCACGATCTGCCATTCTGTTTTGGAGAGGCTGTCCTGCGCGGCGTTGTTCCATCCGGCGGCCCGGCGCTGGGCCGCCTGTTCCTCTGTAAGCCCTGTTTCCGGTGTGGGGCAAAGCCGTTCCACAGGGCGGCGTTCAGAGCGTTTGCGGTTTTGCTTCATGGTCGTATGCTTCCTTTTTCCGCGCGGCGCGCCGCGCTGTATTTGGAACGTGAAAAATGTCCTTTGCCTATCATTACGAGGCAGAAACGGCCCATGCTACAAGCCCGCATACAAAACCTGCGACGCGCGCCCCTTTGGTTTGACATGTTTTTCGCTCCGGGTGTACTACACTCGGAGAAGAGGGGGCGGCGGCATGCGCGGTGTGATCTATGTGGATATTCTGTTTTTTGTCAATGCCCTCATCGGATATTTTCTGCTGCGGGGCGCGGCGCTGCTGGCCGGGCGTATCGCCGCCGATTGGCGCATCTTTCTGGGGGCGGCCGCCGCGGGCCTTTCTTCGCTGCTGCTGCTTTTGCCTCCTCTGCCGCAATGGCTCATGTGGGGGGCAAAAATCGGCAGCGCGGTGCTCATCGTATTCGCCAGCTTCCCGGTGCACAATGTGCGCGGCTTCCTGAAATGCTGCTTCTGGTATGTGTTTCTGAACATTGCGCTTTCAGGCGCGGTATTTGCGGCTACATACTATGGTGCGGCGCAGAATGTCAGCACCAATAACCTGTCGGTGTATTTCAATGTTTCCCCTTTGCTGCTTATCGGGTGCATTGCCGGCGTATATCTGGCCGTACAGCTTTGCGCATGGGCATTCGGCCGGCCGCAGCAGGTGCGGACCATACCGTTCACCGCCCGGTTCGAGGATGGCTGCGTGCAGGGGCTGGCGCTGGTGGACACGGGGTTTTCGGTCCGCGACCCCATCACGGGAACGCCCGCGTTTCTGCTCAGCTTTCCCGCGGTGCGCGGCGCGCTGCCGCCTGGGCTGCTGCGGGCGCTGGCGCTTTATTTCGACGACGGCGCCATGGAGACGGGAGGCATGCCGCTGCGGCTCATCCCCACCAAAACGGCGGCGGGCACCCGTGCCCTGCCTGCGGTGCGCGTACGTGAACTGGTGTTGGAGGCAGACGGCGCGCCCCGCCGCTATACGGGCGTGTGTGCGGTGTTCACGTCGGAGCCTCTGGCGGACGGAGGCTTCTGCGCCATCGTACCCGCGGAGGGAGGGGTTTGCGGAGCCTGACGCAGCCGCCGGGCGAACAAAGACGCAGCTTCCGGCCGCACAGGGCGCCGCGCCGCCTGCAGACCATACAAAGGAGAAGAAAAATGCCACTGCTTGCATCACTGCGCACGGGGCTGGCGGCCCTGTGCAGGAAATTCATCATCTGCATCCGCCTGCCGGACTACGCTTATTATATCAACGGGCCGGAAACGCTGCCTCCGCCGCTGAGCAAAGAAGAGGAAAAGGTCGTTTTTGCCGGCCTGGAGGCCGGAAACCCCGACTGCCGCGATGTACTTATCGTTCACAATTTGCGGCTGGTGGTCTACATCGCAAAAAAATTCGAGAGCAAAACGGCCTCTGTGGAGGACATGATCTCCATCGGTACCATCGGGCTCATCAAGGCGGTGAATACTTTCGTCCCGTCGAAAAACATCAAGCTGGCCACTTATGCCAGCCGGTGTATCGAAAACGAGATCCTGATGTACCTGCGCAAGAGCAGCAACAAGCGGCAGGAGAGCAGCATCGACGAACCCCTGAACACCGACTGCGACGGCAACGAGCTGCTGCTTTCGGATGTTCTGGGGACAGATGGGAACCAGGTGGGAGCCGATTTGGAGCAGGCGGCGGAAAAAAATATGCTGCTGGAGGCGGTGGGCCGCCTTTCCGCACGGGAGAGGCAGATCATGGAGCTGCGCTTCGGCCTTTCGGGCGGGGCGGAGCATACGCAGAAGGAAGTGGCGGATATGATCGGCATTTCCCAAAGCTATATTTCAAGGCTGGAAAAGCGCATCATCAAACGGCTGAAAGGCGATTTGGAACGCATTTCCTGAACAGAACAAACGTAAAACGGCGGGCCGGGTAATTTTCCCAGCCCGCCGTTTGGATTGTACGCCGCCGCAGGACCAATACTCCGGGCAAGACGTTTTGCTTGGAGGAGAGGATACTTTGTATTATCACAAGGTGGAGATCTGCGGCGTGAATACCGCAAAGCTGCCGGTCCTGAAGGAAAAGGAGAAAATGGAACTCATCGTCAAAGCGCAGGCGGGCGACAAGGAAGCCCGCCAGAAGATGATCAACGGGAATCTGCGGCTGGTGCTGAGCGTTGTGCAGAAATTCACAGGCCGGGGGGAGAATCTGGACGATCTGTTTCAGGTGGGCTGCATCGGACTCATCAAGGCCATCGACAATTTCAACCCAGGGCTGGGCCTTCGCTTTTCCACCTACGGCCAGCCCATGATCATCGGCGAGATACGCCGTTTTCTGCGGGACAACAACGCCATGCGCGTCAGCCGTTCGGTGCGGGATGTGGCGTACAAGGCCATGCAGGCACGGGAGCTGCTGCAAAAGAAGCTGGGGCGGGAGCCTAACGTGCGGGAGATATCCGAGGCGGTGGGCCTGCCGCAGGCGACTGTTACGCTGGCGCTGGAGAGTGTGGTGGAGCCGGTTTCCCTGTATGAGCCTGTATACAGCGACGGCGGCGACACCATCTATGTGATGGATCAGGTGGGCGAGACAGGCTGTGAGGAAAATTGGATCTCCTCCATCCAGTTCCGCGACACCGTCAGCAAGCTGTCGGACCGGGAGAAAAAAATCATGTCCCTGCGCTACTTGGCCGGTAAAACGCAGGTAGAGGTTGCGGGGGAGATCGGTATCAGCCAGGCGCAGGTGAGCCGTCTGGAAAAAAACGCGCTGGAGCGCATCAAAAAACAGCTGTGACACCGCATGAAAAACGCGCCCCGGGACAAAATGTTCCGGGGCGCGTCCCAGACTGTTGAAAAAGCCAGAAAGGTAAAAGAAACGTCCGGGGAAAAAGCTTGAAAAAGGGGTGGTGAACCCCTTTTTCATTTAAAATAACTCCGCGCCGTGCGCGGCGAACGGGGCCGCAGGCCCTGTTCGTAGGCAGCTTGGCGGAAAAGCGCTGCTTTTTCACCAAGCTGAAACGCGGGACACGGCCTTTGGCTGTGTCCCGCGTTTTTTGTTTTGAACAGAGCGCGTTCAGTCCGGCGCATGAAGGCCGGACAGCTCCGCGTAGGTGAACGGGCGCGGCAGCGTGCGGACGGCATAGCACAGGTCTTCCATCACGCAGGACAAATGCTCCGGCGCAAGTTCCACCGCGGTAAAATAGTCCGCAACGGCCTGGGCGGCGCGGATGTCCGCAAACAGCGCCGCCGTCTGTTCGCCGGACGGCAGGCGAACGCCAAAGGCCGCTCCATGAGAATAACACTCGTATACAGGGGCTTCCAGGTTCATTGTTCCGAGTTCCTCCTCCGTGTTGATATCTTCTGATATAGGTATCATCATACGGAGTTTCCTTTTTTTGTCAATTATTAAGGCGAAATTTGACGAATCCGCTTGCATAATTAACCGTTTGCGGTTAAAGTGGAACGGGGAGGTGCAGCAGATGAACCTGGCCAAACGCATGGCTTACCTGAAAAAACGAGACGGCCTGACGACAGAAATGCTGTCCCAGCGTTCCGGCGTAGCGGCGGGAACGTTGAATAAGCTGCTGAATGGGGCGACCCGGCGTCCCGCCCTGGAGACGATGGAGCGTGTGGCGCGGGCGTTCGGCGTGCCTGTGCGCTATTTTACCGATGCGGCTGTTTTGGGCACTGAATTCGAGGTGGGCGCATATGTGGAGGAACAGGGGATGTTTGCCATCAGCGCCCGGGAGCGGGACATGCTGGAGATGCTGCGGGAGCTTAGCGCCTATGAACGCGATTTTTTCACAAAAACACTGGAGACAATGTATGAGATGCGCGCGGAGCATAGGGAAGGCGGCCCGACGCGGGAGCTGTTCTGCTATCTGCCGTCTTTTCCGATGGACAGCGCTGTGTCCATTGGGACGATGACGGCGCAGCGCATCCGGGTGCGCGATTGTCCGGCCGCCCGTGAGGCCGATTTTGCCGTGGCGATGTGGAGCGCGGCGCTGGAACCCCTGTATCCCCAGGGCGCTGTGCTGGGGGTGCGGCGGGGGCGGGCGCTCCATGGTGAGATCGGTGTTTTTGCGCTGGGAGAAGCGAGCTATGTCCGCCGCCTGTATCAGGCGCGGGGCCTGTGCCGCCTGGACACGATCAACCGCAGCGTATCCAACGTTACGGTGCGCGCGGGAGACGTACTGCGGTGTATCGGCGTTGTCACCGGCGTGCTCCAGGCGGATACGGGCATAGAGCTTCCGTGACGGATATGATAAAATGAACGCACACCGGCCGCCTGCGCGGCCGGCAAAACACGGGAAAGAGCGGGGAGGCACGGCGTATGATACAACAGACATTGTTTGGGGAAACAGACACGGGGCGGCCGCTGGCCAGCAGGATGCGCCCGCGCACCCTGGAGGAATTTGCGGGCCAGAGGCATCTTCTGGGCGAGGGCAAGGTGCTGCGCCAGCTCATAGACGGCGACCGTGTGCCCTCCATGGTGTTCTGGGGGCCGCCTGGCGTGGGCAAAACGACGCTTGCGCGCATCATCGCCAACAGGACGAAGGCAAATTTCATTGATTTCAGCGCCGTGACAAGCGGTATCAAAGAGATCAAGGAAGTGATGCAGACGGCCGAGGCGAACCGCCGCTTCGGCGAACAGACCATCCTGTTCGTGGACGAGATCCACCGCTTCAACAAAGCGCAGCAGGATGCGTTTCTGCCCTTTGTGGAAAAGGGAAGCATCATCCTCATCGGCGCCACCACGGAAAACCCTTCGTTCGAGATCAACTCGGCGCTTTTGTCCCGGTGCAAGGTGTTTGTGCTGCACGGTCTTTCGGCCGGGGAGCTTACGGAGCTGCTGCGCCGGGCGCTGACAGACCCGCGCGGCTTCGGCGGCAGGCGGGTGGAGCTGGCAGAGGGCATGCTGGAGATGATCGCCAATTTTGCCAACGGGGACGCGCGCACGGCGCTGAATACGTTGGAGATGGTGGTGCTCAACGGTGACATCCTGCCCGACGGAAGCACCGTTGTGCCCATGGAAACGCTGGAGCAGTGTATATCGAAAAAATCTCTTTTGTATGATAAGCACGGCGAGGAGCACTACAATCTTATCTCAGCGCTGCACAAATCCATGCGCAACAGCGACCCGGACGCTGCGGTATACTGGTTGGCCCGGATGCTGGAGGCGGGGGAGGACCCGCTGTATGTGGCGCGCCGCCTGGTGCGCTTTGCCAGCGAAGATGTGGGCCTGGCCGACAGCCGTGCGCTGGAGATCTGCGTGGCGGCATATCAGGCGTGCCACTTTTTGGGTATGCCGGAGTGTACGGTACATCTGACGCATGCGGCGGTGTACCTTTCCGCCGCACCCAAATCCAATGCGCTGTACAAAGCTTACGAGACCGCAAAAAAGGACGCTCTGGAAATGCTGGACGAGCCGGTGCCGCTGGTCATCCGCAACGCGCCCACACGTTTGATGAAAGAGCTGCACTACGGTGAGGGGTACCAGTATGCCCACGACGCACAGGACAAGCTGACAGATATGCAGTGTCTGCCGGATTCTTTGCAGGGCCGGCACTACTATGTGCCCACGGAGCAGGGCAGCGAAGCCCGTGTGGCCGAGCGGCTGGCACAGATCGAAGCATGGCGCGCCGCGCACCGCAAGCCCCGGGAAAAAGAATAAGAAGAATGTAACGCCCCGCGCCGTTTGTATACCGGCGCGGGGCGTTTTTTGCACACATGGCCGCCGGGCATATCCCACAGCGTCGGTGCATACCGTTTAACAAAACACCGGAAAAGGGGACGTGTCGCATGGAACCGCAGGAGACAGCGAAGCGGGAGACTGAGCCTGAGGAGGAAGCGCGCAGGCTGCGCTTCAATGAGCTTTGGCTGCAGGTCATTGAGCGTTCCGAACAGCGCGCCGCGCAGGCTCCCTGACGCGACGGCCCCGCACCGGCAGAGGGAGGGGAATGGATATGCAGAGCAGGGCCGCGGGCGATGCGCCGCGCGCCGCCATTTACTGCCGCCTGTCGGAGGAGGACGCGGACAAGGCAGACCCTGGGCAGGACAGCCGCAGCATCCAGAACCAGAAGTCCATGCTGGTACGGTACGCGGTAGAGCAAGGCTGGCAGATATACAATATTTACAGCGACGACGATTATACGGGCAGCGACAGGGAACGCCCCCAGTTCAACCGTTTGCTGGAGGATGCGCGCAGGGGCTGCTTCGACATCGTGCTGTGCAAAAGCCAGAGCCGCTTCACCCGCGAGATGGAGCTGGTGGAAAAATACATCCACGGCCTGTTCGTGGAATGGAGCGTACGCTTTGTGGGCTATGCCGACAACGCCGACACCGCAAATCGTGGCAACAAAAAGGCCAGGCAGATCAACGGGCTGGTGAACGAATGGTATCTGGAGGATATGTCCCAGAATATCCGCACCGTGCTGGACGCAAAGCGGCGGCAGGGGGAGTTCGTGGGCAGCTTTGCCTCTTACGGATACCGGAAGGACCCGCAGGACAAACACCGCCTGCTTGTGGACGAGCCGGCGGCGGCGGTGGTGCGGCGCATCTATGCGCTGTACCTTTCCGGCTGGGGCGCTTCACGCATTGCGGCACAGCTCAACCGGGAACAGGTGCCGAATCCAAGCGCATACAAAAAGCAGAACAACCCGGCTTTCAACCGGGGCCGCTCCACCGCGCTGGCAGAGCTTTGGAGCGATTCCACGGTGCTGGGCATCCTGAAAAAGCAGGTGTACACAGGAACCACCGTGCAGCATGTCAACGAGAAAATCAGCTACAAAAGCAAGCGCCTGCGCCGCCTGCCGCCCGAGCGCCGGGCCGTGGTGCAGGGAACCCATGCGGCGGTCATCGACACGGAAACATGGGAGGCCGTTCAGCGGAAGCTGGCGGAGGGGGGAGCGGAGCAGCGCAGGGAAGGCAGGCGGGACGCGCTGGCGGGAAAATGCCGCTGCGCGCTGTGCGGCGGAAAGCTGCAAAGCAAATACGGCCGTGCGGGAAAATACCTGCGGTGCCGCACCCACGCTGTGGCCCCGGAGCGCTGCCCGGGTGTGAGCATCCGGCGGGACGAGGCCGCGCAGTGTGTGCTGGAGGCGCTGCAGGACTGCATGGCGCGGTATCTGGACCGGGAATATCTGGCGCGGCATCTGCGTCCGCCGGAGGCTGCGGCGCACAGGCAGGAACAGCTGGCGCTGCGCGCCGCCCGGCTGGAGCAGGCGCTGGCACGCCAGCGCGCCTGCCGCAAAACGCTGTATGAGGACCGCGTGGACGGCGCTGTCACGGCTGCACAGTTCGCGGAGCTGAGCGCTGCGTTTGAGGCGGAGATCGCCCGGTTGGGAAAAGAGCTGGCGGCGGCGGAGCGGGAACGCGGTGCGGCGGCGGAGCAGGCGGCGCAGTGCGTGACGGCGGAGCAGCTGGTGAAAAAATATGCCCGGGCCGATGTGCTGACGGACGAGATGGCCGAATGTATGGTGGAGGCCGTGCTGGTGGGCAGGCCGGAGCGCCAGCGCAGGCCCGTTCCGCTGGAGATACGCTGGAGGTTTTGACCCGCGCAGCGCGGACGCAGCGGGGGAGAGTACATATGCCGTCCCGCCAGGTGGCATTCCCCAATGACGGCAGACGGCGTCAATGACGCTCCGGCCGTAAAAGAGGCGGATATCGGCGTCGCCATGGGGATCACGGGGACGGACGTGACGAAGGAGGCTTCGGGCGTCGTCATCCTGGACGATAATTTCGCAACCATTGTGGCCGCCGTGGAGGAGGGCCGCGTCATCTACCAGAACATCCGCCGGTTCATCCGGTTCCTGCTCACTTCCAATTTGGGCGAGGTGCTGGGAATGCTGTTCGGCATGCTGCTGCATCTGCCCGTGACGCTGCTGCCCATCCAGATCCTGTTGGTGAACCTGTTCACCGACGGCCTGCCCGCCATCGCGCTGGGCATGGAGCCGCCGGCCCGCGACATTATGAAGCGCAAGCCGCGCCCAAAAACGGAGGGATTGTTCGCCCACGGGCTGGCGCGCACCATCGTCATACGCGGCATGATGCTGGGCATGGCCTCCTGCGGGGCATACTGGGCCGTTCTAGCCACCAGCGGAGACCTGATCGTTGCCCGCAGCGCGTGCTTTTTGACCATTGTGTTTTCCCAGATGCTGCATATTTTTGAATGCAGGGGAGAGGGGCTGGACTTCCGTGGCAACCCGGCGCTGCTGGCGGCGGCATTTACCTCCGTGGCCGCAACGGTAGTCAGCGTGTATCTGCCCATGGTCCAAGGCTTTTTCGGCACGGCGGCCGTGCTGGGCGCGGACCTTGTGCCTGTTGCCATTGCGGTGCTGGCGGGGCCGGTCATCATGGCCGTGCTGCGGCGCGTCAAAAAGCTGTTCCTGTAAAAAAGCATCGGAGCGCGCCGGACGAATTCTTCGTCCGGCGCGCTTTTTCGTGTACAGAGTGTTTTTCCCGTGTTTATTTCCCTGTTTCCGTGCGAATACTAACAAAAACGGAACATTGCGCATACAGTGGCGGGAGGGCGTTTGCCGGGCCGCGGGCGCAAGGGAGGGAACCACTTTGGAAAAATTTATCAAATGGAGCTGCTTTATCACGTCCGGATGCGTGGTGATCGTATTTATCTTCGCATTGTACATCGGCACGCTTCTGCCCGACACCTTTCTTGTGACGGCGGGCGGGGACATTGCCATTGCGGGCATGCCGTTCGTGCGCGCGGCCGCGGCCGCATCCACAGGCGAGGTGGCGGGCCTTTCGGGGGGCTCGTCCTATAACGCGGATCTTACCATCGCGGGAATCGTGCCGGTAAAGACCGTGCGCGCGCAGGTGGTGGAGCGGCGTGTGGTACAGGTGTGCGGTACGCCCTTCGGCATCAAAATGTTCGCCAACGGCGCGATGGTAGTAGGCTTCAGCGATATTTACACGTCCACGGGGTATCAGAATCCGGCCAAAACGGCCGGCCTGCGCATGGGCGACGTTATTACCTCCATCGCGGGGAGGGACACCAAAACAAATGAGGATGTGGCGGCGGCGCTGCAGGGACTGGCGGGCGCGCCCGCCGAGGTGGTCTATGTGCGGGACGGCGTGGAGAAATCCGTGCTGCTTACCGCTGTGAAGGATTCCACCACCGACAGTTGGCGCACAGGCATGTGGGTGCGGGATTCTTCCGCAGGCATCGGCACGCTCACTTTTGTGGACAACACCACGGGCACTTTCGCGGGCCTGGGTCATTCCATCCACGATGTGGATACGGGCACCACGATCTCGCTGCTCAAGGGCGAAATCGTGCCGGTGGAGATCACGGGCGCGGTGGCGGGCAGCGCCGGCAGCCCCGGCGAGCTGAAAGGCCGTTTCCTTACCAGCGTGCCGACGGGGACCATCACCGTGAACGGCGAGACTGGCGTTTACGGCAGTGTGAAAAGCTATATGAAAGGCATCGAAGCAGAGGTCGCTCTGGCGCAGGAGGTCAATACCGGAGATGCGGAAATCATTACGACCATTGAAGGCCAGGAGCCGAAGCGTTATACCGCCGTCATTGAAAAAATCGCTCTTTCGTCTGACAATCCCAACCGCAACATGGTGGTGCGCGTGACAGACCCCCGCCTGCTCACCGCCACAGGCGGCATCGTGCAGGGCATGAGCGGCAGCCCCATCCTGCAGGACGGCCGGTTGGTGGGCGCGGTGACGCATGTGCTGGTAAACGACCCCACCCGGGGCTACGGCATTTTTGCGGAAAATATGGTGCAGTCTGCAGATGCCGCGGCCCAGCGCGAGGCGGCGTAAAAAAAGCGCGAAAAAGCCCGGGATGTGCGGTGCTGCGCGTTTTTGGGCCGGAAACAGCGGCTTTTGCCAAACCACTGTATTTTGTGTCGAAACAGATTTTTCTTACCAAATATGGAAATTTTTTCATGGAAACTGTTGCATTATATGGGAATATATGGTAGAATTTAGGTCGTTGAGGAAATGAGCGGGAAACCCTCGAACCTGAGAGAAATAACCATATGGAGGAACGAAAAAATGGAACAAGTTAAACTGCTGATGACGGAATTATCCCCGGAGCTTACCAGGCTGTGCGCCGAGACGCTGGCGGCGCAGGACATCGCGGTGACAGTGTGTGAAAAGGACGGTGCGAAGGCGCTGGCGGCCCTTTCGGCGGAAAAGCCGGATGCCGTGCTGCTGGATGCGTTCATGCCTGGCCTGGACGCGCTGACGGTAAAACAGCGGTACGACGAAGCAGGCGGCGGAAAGACCGTGTTTTTCGTCACCGGCAGTTTCACGGACGATGCGCTGGAAAGCGAAATGATGAAAAAAGGCTTTTCGTTCTACTTCCAAAAACCCTTTGACCCCGAGGTGCTGGCGGCGCGTGCCCGCACGGCGGCGGGCCGCCATGCGGCTGCACAGCCTGTGGTGGACGACGAGTGCACCGTGACGGAGATCCTGCACCAGATCGGCGTGCCTGCGCACATCAAGGGCTACCAGTTCCTGCGGGACGCCATCCTGATGACAATGGAAAACCAGGATTATATCAACAGCGTTACAAAGCGCCTGTATCCGGAGATCGCAAAGCGCAACGGCACCACGGCCAGCCGTGTGGAGCGGGCCATCCGCCACGCCATTGAGGTGGCGTGGGACCGCGGCGATGTGGACACGCTGAACAGCTATTTCGGCTATACGATCCACAACCTGCGGGGCAAGCCGACGAATTCGGAATTCATCGCCATGATAGCGGACAAGATGCGGCTGGACAAAAAGAGCCACCGCACGGCGTGAAAACGGTTTGACACAGCCGTTTTTGAAGCACAGCGAGAAACGGCGGCAAATGCGGTTATACAAGATTTACGGCCGTGAGCCAACATTCAAAACGATAAACTGTTTTTGACAGAACCTATAAACTCCTTGATTTATTGGGTGTGGACCGCCCTGTAATGAGAGGAGTTTTTTTATGTTGGAAAACCGTATCAGTGAATTTTTGATTGTTTGTACAAACAAGGGCTTATCACGAAAAACAGTTGGCAGCTATGAACAGGGCTTGAGAATTTTTGAACGGTATCTAAGGGAAGAAAAAGGGATTGTCCAAGAAAAACAAATCAAAAATATTCATATTCAAGAGTATATCGCTTATTTGCGTGAGCGTGGTAAATATACAGTGGTGCGGGATGAAAGAAGCCGCAGAAGCAATCATCCGCAAAACCGTAAGGATTTGGGGGATTTGCTTTCTGCGACTACGATAAACAACTATTTGAGAAATTTAAGGGTTTTCTTTAATTGGCTGGTAGAAGAAAGAATCATCAAGGAATGCCCTGTCCGCAGGACCGATTTTCGGAAAAATCCCCGCAGGCCGCTGGAATATTTGGAAGATAGTGATTTTAACAAGCTGATTAACAGCATGGATACTTGTGCCTTTAGCGAGGTGCGGGACAGGGTGATTATTCAACTTCTTTTGGATAGCGGAATGAGAATAGGAGAATGTTTGAATGTAAAGGACAAGGATTTGAGCTTAGAGACAAACGCTATTTTTCTCCCGGCTGAAAATACAAAAGGAAAAAAGGACAGATATGTGTTTTTTGGAAACAAAATGGCACGTCAGTTGCGGCAGTGGCTACAATTTAGGGACAGATACAAAACCACCGATTTCCTTTTCTGTACGAATGAGGGAAAACCCTTACAGGTGAGCAACTTTGAAGCCAATGTAAGAAAATATAGCAAGAGAGCCGGACTTGAAAACATTCATCCCCATGTGTTAAGAAATAATTTCGCAAAGCGGTTTCTAATGAACGGCGGCGATATTTATACTTTGTCGCGAATATTAGGGCATTCGTCAGTGATTGTCACCGAGCAAGCATATTTGGATTTGATCGAAAACGATTTGAGAAAGAAATATCAAGAATTCAGTCCGTTAAGCAAAATTAAAAGCTACTATTGAACTTGCTTGAAAAAGTAAAAAGTAAGTATGAAAAAGTAAGAACGAAGCAATAACAGAGTAATAACAAGCATCAAAAAGTAAGTTTTGAGTAAGCTGGTAGGCCGTTGGCCTACCAGCACCAAGAGGGAATGTGGTGGGAAAAGTTGACAGGGCGCGCGCTGCATCCCGTGATAGCATAAAAAAGACGTGTCGCAGATGCGGCACGCCTTATTTTTTATCTTCTTTTAATCCGAGAATATAATCAGAGGAAACATGATAGTAGTCGCATAAAGTTATTAAATGCCGGATGGGCATTTCACTGGCACCGCGTTCATATCGGGCATACATGGTTTGAGACGTTCCCAATATTTCCGCGATTTCTGTTTGTGTTTTGTCTGCGTCCTCTCGCAAATTGCGAATAATGCGGATATAATCCATGTATACCACCACCTATCGAAATTAGCGTAGCATAATAAACATATTTACTATAATAGAGATGGTATCTAATATCTTTATGGGCTCGTGGCATGTTTTTACTATTTGTGGCACGTCCCTATTGATTTCAAGGAGGAAGGAAAATGGCACTTATTAAGTGTCCTGAATGCGGAAAAGAAATATCAGATGCAAGTGCGGCATGTATTCATTGTGGCTATCCGCTGAACAAAAATTCGGGTATACAAGAGACAGAGGCACCAAATGTTGAAAGCAAAGAAAAAGAAATTCCTAAATTGGGGGATGAAGGAGAAAAAACTAAGACGGGATGTATATTGATAGGCGTTGCAGCGATAATACTATTTTTCTTTATGATAGGTATTATTGGAGAGAATGATTCATCTTCTGCCTCTACAAAACCAAAAAGCTATACGCCAACATATGAATACAACATTCCAGACTATGAATACGATGTTCTGGATGATGGATTATCAGGCGGGGAATATTGGTGCATGGGGAAAGGGGACACTTGCCAGAACAAGACTTATAGTGCATATGATTTTTATTGTAGTTCTTGCGACCCGGATGGAGATAACATTGAGGGATAGCGGTAAAAGTCAAAAACTTGACACAAATCGACCCTTTGACTTTTGGCCGCACTTGTGATAAAATTTTAACAAGAGAAAAATAGCTTTAAAATATAAGGCTTCACTTTAACCCAAAGCGGGGAGAGGTGAAGCTTTTTTACATGGATATTCTTTTATGCGTCCTTTTTTCTATGCGTATTTTATGCTATACTATTACCGCAGAAATCGGCACGGAAAGGAGGCGCGCGCGTGGAAGTGGATATTTTGCTGCCCGCACCGGTGCGCAGCATTTTAAGCACGCTGCAGCAGCAGGGGCATTCCGCCTTTGCGGTGGGTGGCTGCGTGCGGGACAGCCTGATGGGGCGCGCGCCCCACGACTGGGACGTGTGCACCTCCGCCCGCCCCGGGGAGATCAAAGCGGCGTTTCCCGGGAAATGTCTTTCGGCGCCGGGCATACGCCACGGCACCGTAACGGTGCTGCTGGAGCACACGCCCTATGAGGTAACGACTTTCCGCACCGACGGCGCGTACTCCGACCACCGCCGTCCGGACAGCGTGCGATTCGTGCGCAGCGTCACCGACGACCTGGCCCGGCGTGATTTTACCGTCAACGCCATGGCCTATTCGCCCGCAGCCGGGCTGATCGATCCCTTCGGCGGCGCGGCAGACCTTGCGGCAAAACGCCTGCGCTGCGTGGGAGAACCGGCGCGCCGCTTCTCCGAGGACGTGCTGCGCGTGCTGCGCATGGCGCGCTTTGCGGCCACCATGGGCTTTTCTGTGGAGCCGCAGACGGCCGCTGCCGCACTGGCGAAATGCGGCGCACTGACGGAGGTCGCCATAGAACGCAGCAGGGCGGAATTCTGCAAAATGCTCTGCGGCCGTCATGTGGCGCGTGTGCTGCGCAATTACCGCGCGCTGTTCGAGCCGCTGCTGCCCTGTCTGTCTCATGTGTCGGACGCGGCGTGGGAAAATGCGGTAAGCGCTATTCAGGCCGCGCCGGACGATCTGACGGTGCGTATGGGCCTGCTGTTCTGTGCCGTGGAACCGGAGCAGGCCGCAATATTGTGCCCGGACGCAAAAACAGCGGAAATTGCGGCGCAGCTTGCGCTGTACGCCGACGCGCCGCTGCAGGCGCTGCCTCCCGTCATTCGGCGGTGGCTGCACACGCTGGGCCCGGAAGTGCTGCGGGGCCTGACGCTGCTGCAGGCGGCCCGGGCCGTAGCCCACGGCGACGGCGTGCGGCAGGATGACCTGCGGGATTTTGCCGCGGCGCTCGGCCGGACGCTGGCTACGGGCGCGTGCTACGACCGATCGATGCTGGCTGTGAACGGCGCAGACGCGCTGGCGGCGGGCATTCGCGAGGGCGTGGCTGTGGGCGCCGCGCTGGAGGAGCTTTTGGAAAAGGTCATCGAGGGGACGCTGCCAAACAGCCGCGGCGTGCTGTTGGAGCAGCTTGCATCCATGGGCGGCACGGGCGCGGACAGCTGTGAGCAGGAGTCTCTGTTCTGACGCGAGCCTTTGCTTTTGAAAAATGCAGCGAAGACGTTTTGGCATGTTCGGCGTTATATCCATGTGGAATGAAGAACAGAAGAAACAGGGAAAGGCGGCGGCGCGATGGACCGCAGACGGGTGTTCCGAAATGCGTTTTTGTGGAACGCGCTTGTATCGGCGCTGATGGCAGGGGCGGCATTATACGCGCGCTCCGGCGCGCGGGGCTGGCTTGCGGCCGGCTGGTGTATTGGTGTGGCGGCTTCGGCCGCGGCGCTGGCCTGCTTTTGCAAAGCATGGGCCGCCGCGCCAGACGGCACAGCGGTAACGGGCTGGTATCTTCTGCGGGTGGCGGCGATGTTGGCCGCTGTTGCGGGGACAGCGGCATTTTCCATGGAGGGCGCGCTGGGGGCCATTCTGCCGCAGCTTGCACAGGGGCCGCTCCTTGCGGCGGCGATGCTGTGGGAGGAACGGCGCGAGCACAAAAAAGATGAAAGACCGCATTGACCGCCGCGAAGCAAGGCCGGATGAAGCTGCTTGAGAAGGCGGCTTTTGAAGCGGCAAAACATGCGTGCGGTCCAGGCGGCGCAGAGAGTCGAGAACGCCGCCCAGGCACCGGCCTTTGCGGCGTCCGGAATGGGCGTTGGGTATAGGCGGCGGCACAGAGATTCAGGGCGGCCGTCAAAACAGCAGCCTTCCCATTATTAAAAAAGGAGATGAGCGCGATGGTGCATGGGCATACAGTGGCGGCGGTTATCGTGGCGGCGGGGGCGTCCCGCCGGATGGGATTCGACAAGCTGGCCTATCCGCTGGACGGCGGCACAGTTTTGGAAAAGAGCGTCCGCGCGTTCGATACGCACCCGGCCATAGACGAGATCCTATTGGTGGCGGGAGAAAACGCTCCGCAGGCAGCGCTGCTGGCCGCGGCCTGTGCCAAGCCCGCAAAGACCGTAGCTGGAGGTGCCACGCGCGTGCAGAGCGTGCGTGCGGGCCTGGATGCGGTGAATGCGGAATATGTGGCCATCCACGACGCGGCGCGCCCGTTCGTCACGCCTCAGGTGATATGGGATGCCCTGGAGGCCGCGTATGAAACAGGGGCAGCTGCGCCGGCCGTCCCGGTGAAGGACACCGTAAAGGTGGCGGCGGACGGCCTCGTGGTGGAAACGCCCGCGCGGGAAAAGCTGTACGCCGTGCAGACGCCGCAGTGTTTTCGCACCGCGCTGTACCGGCAAGTGCTGGCGCAGGTGTGCTGTGACGCAGTGACGGACGACTGTTCGGCCTTTGAGCTGGCGGGCCTGCCTGTGCGGCTGACACAGGGCGATTACGCAAACTACAAGATCACTACGCGGGAGGATCTGCCCGCGCCGGAAAAAAACGGAGGGAACGGCATGCGCATCGGGCATGGATATGACGTACACAGGCTGGTGGAAGGCCGCGCGCTGGTTTTAGGCGGTGTGACGGTGCCGTATGAAAAGGGGCTGCTTGGCCATTCGGACGCGGATGTGCTGACGCATGCGGTGATGGACGCGCTGCTGGGCGCGGTCGCGCTGGGTGATATCGGAAAGCTGTTCCCCGACACCGACCCCGCTTACAAGGGCGCGGACAGCATTGCGCTGCTGCAGGAGGTTGGCCGTGTGCTGGCGCGCGCGGGCTGGGCGGCAGGCAACATCGACGCTACGCTTTTGTGCCAGGCGCCAAAGCTGGCGCCGTATATCCCCGCAATGCGGGAAAATCTGGCGGCGGCGCTGGGCATTTCCGCAGAGGATGTTTCCGTCAAGGCTACCACGGAGGAAAAGCTGGGCTTCACAGGCAGCGGCGAGGGCATTGCCGCACACAGCGTGTGCCTGCTGCGCCGAATATGAGGGCGCATGCGGGACGAAGCGTAAAAATATGCGCGCGCCGTGCTTTTCTGCGGTAAAACTCTTTTGCGGCGGCCATATTTATGGTATAATATGTCCGTTTAGCGAATGCGAGCCGCAGGCGAAGTATGAACTTAGCGGTGTAGATACCATGTTTCTTAGTGAACACGAGCGGTGCGCGAAGTGTGAGCTTGGAAATATGGTATAGCCATAACCTCAAAGCCGCCGTTTGCGCGGCTGCGCGTGTGCGTTGCACGCGCCCCTGTGCCGGTGCGCAGGGCTTTGAGAACATTGAACCATGCAAAACCGCAGCAGGTGCGGTTTTGTTGAGGCCTCTTTGCGGCGTCATGGTATAATATGCCCGCCCGCTGAATGCGGATGATATGCGAAACATGATGTGAAAATTTGATAGAGTTGACCGGCTTCTGCCGTGGGAACGGCGATATGTTTACATGGAATAAGGGACGGCATTTTTTTTGCCGGCCGGAGATGGAATGAGGTGCAGAGAGATGGCGGAGCAATATCCCCAGATGGACGGGCGCTGCGGTACAGCGTGTGCGTATGCTGCACGGGTACGGCAGTTTGCCGAACAGCGCGGAGTCCCTTTCGATGACGCTATGACAGAGCTGGAAGAGCGGCTGGAGCAGGTGCGCTGGAAGGTCATGCCCGCAGGCCCGCAGCGGCGGGAGAACTGTGGGACGTTGGACGTGCCCGCTGAAGAATGCCGCGTGCTGCGGCTGGTGCAGGGCATCGCATCCTGCTACGGCATGACGGCGCAACAATATATGGAAAGCGCTTACGTGGATGACTTTTTCAGCGGCGTGGCAGATGGACGCAGCGGAACGGCGGTGGCGATCTCTGCGGCCGTGGAGGCTGCGGAGGAGGCCGGGGCGCAGCCGACGGACGACAAAGAGTTGCCGGGTGGAGGCAGCGGCCGCAAGTTCCTATGGGAATTACCGGAAAGCTGGAAGCGGCTCCGGCTGCCTGCGATGACGAAAAACACCCGGCGCTTTGTGCTGGCCTTTGGGCTCACGCTCGGGGTCGTGCTGCTCATCGTTGCGGCGGCGGGCATTTACCGCTGGGGCTACAACGGAGCCATTGCGGAAAAGGGAACCTATGACGCGGGTTTTGCCGCGGCTATGGCGGAGCGCGGCACCTATCAGGAAGGCTATGATGCAGCCATCGCGGAAAAAGGAACCTATGACGACGGCTATACCGCCGGCTTTGCCAAGGGCAAAACCGAGGGCTACGAGGAGGGCTATGCCGCAGGGCATGAGGACGGCTCCAGCGAGGGATACGATGCCGGATATGATTCCGGTACGTCGGACGCGGCGCAGAGCGCGGCGGAAGCGGAGAAGAACACACGTGTGTGGGTGTCCAAGCGCCTCGGTTCCCGATACCACAGCTCACCGGACTGCCCGCTGGTCATCAAACCGAAGGAAATGACGCGGCAGGAAGCCGAGGACGAAGGCTATACGTCCTGCGATTGGTGCTGGTGAATACACGAAGAAAGTAAAACGGCGTCCCGCCGAAACGCGGGACGCCGTTTTTGCCGGACGAAGCCTGCCGGAGCAGAAAACAAAAACACGCCCCGAAAGGCGTGTCGGCTGCGAATTATTTACGGAAGCAATCGCTGCAGTAGACCGGACGGTCTGTACGGGGCTGGAACGGAACTTTGCAGGAACGGCCGCAGGAAGCGCATACAGCGTCAAACATCTGGCGCTCGCCGCCCTGGCGGTTGTTGGAAGCACCTTTGCGGGCATCGCGGCAGGGTTTGCAGCGCTGCGGCTCATTGGTGAAGCCCTTTTCAGCAAAAAACTCCTGCTCGTTGGCGGTGAAGGTGAATTCCTGTCCGCAATCTTTGCAGACGATCGTTTTGTCTTGGAACATGTGGTACCTCTTTAATTTAGTTCGCACTTCGGCGATTAGTTAAGTATACGCTATAAAAGAGGGAATGTCAACCAAAACTTTAAAAAAGTTAGAGACGGCGGGAGAAAATAAAAAGGCCCGTCATAAAGCCGGGCTCCCAACGGGCGCGCAGTTCATTTCAGATGAAAAAAGATACCATGCAGACGCTGAAACACAGGTGCCATTGGACTCCGCGAAAGCTTGCGCCGCAAAATTTTGTGGGCGGATGGGGAAAGGAGGCGGAAGCATGAGAAAAGCCCCGCCGAAGCGGGGCTTTTTGAATGGCGCGCAGTCCATTCCGATGTGGTGAGCCATCGGGGATTCGAACCCCGGACACCCTGCTTAAAAGGCAGATGCTCTGCCGACTGAGCTAATGGCTCATAAAGAAAAAGAGAAAAGACGGAAATACTGTATTCTCCAATGACGCTTGACTATTATATCAGCCAGGTGGTATTCTGTCAATACCCCGCCGGAAAATTGTCCCGCCGGCAGCCGCCGTGCGCGCACCGACGGTGCGCGGAAAAGCGCGGCTCCCGGGGCTTTCCTGCCTCCTTGAAGGCGCCGCTCTTGTGTGAAATGTTTGCCTTCCTATTTACAAAAGCTTCGGTTTTGTGTATATTGTATAAGGATAGTTACGCTGAAACGCTATGGTGAAAACGGGATAGGGAACGAAACAAAAGATAAGGCTGCTTCGTCTATACAGATGCCGCCTTTTCTTCTTATTTGCTTCTTTCCGTCTCGTTTTGCCGATCGCGAGGTTGACAGGCATGACGAAACGTTTGTGCAGCGCCCTGTTGGCGCTGAGTACGGCTGTGATGTGCCTTTGCGCCTGCACTGCGGGCGGGCAGGTCTCGGCCTCAGGCGCGCCGCCTTCCGGGAGTTCCAGCGCGCCGGCGCCTTCCTCGGTGTCCCAGTCTGCGCAGGAGCCGCAGCCGCAGCCCGAGCCGGAAACGCCCGCTATCGTGACAGACCCGTCGGCGAACCCCCTCACAGGGCTTGCTAAAGCGGATGATTGGCCTGAGGGCATGCGGCCTCTGGCCGTGATGCTCGACAACGTTCAGGCGGCGCTGCCCCAGCGTGGCCTGCAGAGTGCGGATCTTGTATATGAAATGGTGACCGAGGGCGGCATCACCCGTCTGATGGCCGTATATTCCGATTATACTTCCATGCCCGAGGTGGGGCCGGTGCGCTCCGCTCGGGACCAGCATGTGCAGCTTATGTTCCCCTTGGGAGCGATGTACCTGCATGTGGGCGGTTCCACGTATGCGAAGGCGCTTCTCAGCCAATACCATTATGAGGCCAAATCTTTGGATGGTTATTTTCAGGCCGGCGCGCTGGAGTTGGATGCACAGCGCAACCTGACGGCGGCCATTGAGCATTGCTGGTTCACCAGCGGGGAGTTGTTTTCTCAGGCGGCCGCCCAATACAGGCTGGACACCGAGATGGACGGCCCACAGCAGGCCGTGTTCCAGTTTGTCCCCTACGTTCAGGAGCCCCGCGTGCTGGCGGGTGGGGAAGCGTCCCAGCTCTATATCCGTTTTTCCAGCTATGCCAACAGCGCGTTCCGCTACGATGCAGAGAAAGCGCAATATGTAAAATCACAGTTCGGCGCGCCGCATTTGGATGAGAACACCGGTGAGGCCGTCACGTTCGATAACCTGCTGGTGCTGTTCACGGACACCGAAAAATATCCCGGCGGCATTCTCACGAAAGTGAATTTTGCGTGGGGCGGCGTGGGCTGGTATTTCAACGGCGGACGATGCGAGCCGGTACGATGGCTGAAAGGCGCGCCGGAACAGCCGCTGCGCATCGTGTCCGCCGACGGCGCCGAAACGCCTGTGGAAGTCAACCCAGGCCGCACCTATATTGCGGTGGTGGGGCTGGACATGTATTCCTATTTCCGCATCAACGATACGGCGCCTGTTTGGCAGGCGGCGGAATAAAACATTTTTGCTTCAATATTTTTGGCAGCACCGCACGATTCCCGGCTAACGTTTTGCCCGGACAATTGTCTTGAGCGGCCCGGTACTCGGAATGACGCAGTAGTGCCCGATATTGAAAATAGATCACTACAACAACAGGAGACCATCAGATGAAAAAATTTCTTTCCATGCTTTTGATCCTGGCTCTGGCGGCGTCCGTGTTCACGGCGTGCGGCGACAAGCCCGCTTCGTCCGGCAGCACGACGGACGCTCCAGCCGCTTCCTCCTCGGAGCCTGAGCCGCAGGAGCCGCCGTATGACCCGGCCGTCCTCACCGGCCTGCCCAAGAGTGACGATTATCCCGAGGGCCAGCGCGTCACGGCTGTCATGGTGAACAATATCTCCAATACCTCTTACCAGCAGGCGCGTCCGCAGAACGGCCTGTCCGAAGCCGACGTGCTCATCGAGATCAAGGTGGAGGGCGGCATCACCCGCTTTTGCGCCCTGTTTACCGATTACCGGGACCTGCCCGAGATCTGCCCCGTGCGCAGCGCGCGTGACCAGTTCTTCCAGCTTATCCTGCCGCTGCAGCCGCTTTATGTGCATATCGGCGAGAGCGTGGTGCAGACGCAGTATGTTAAGGATTACTCTTATCAGGATATGGATTTGAATTTGGATCGGATGGGTGATTTCCCACGCGATGCAAGTAAGGGGAATGTGGCGCGGGAACACACGGCTTATGTGGATGGAGATTTTATCCAGAAAGCCATTGATGCCTTGGGTGCCGATACCCGCCGCGACTACACCAGCCCGATCTTCGACTTCGTCAATTACAATGAGCCCGCCCGTGTGCTGACAGGCGATAACGCGCTGGGCATCACCATCGAGCACTCTCAAAGCTACCGCACCTATTTCGACTGGGACGCCGCCGCCGGCAAGTATCTGATGAGCCAGTACAGCTATGCGGCCCGCGATATCCTGCCCAGCACCGACGCGAACAACGGCACGCAGCTTTCGTTCGACAACGTCATCGTGCTGTTCACGGATTTTGACGTGTATCCTGATCCGGGCGGATCCGGCTACGACCTTCAGAAAGTGGATTACACCTTCGGCGGCGTGGGCTACTACTTCAACGGCGGAAAGGCGGAACCGATCCGCTGGAAAAAGGGCTCTCCCCTTGAGGCGCTGTATCTGGTTGATACTGAGGGCAACGAGACCAGCGTAAAGGTGAACCCCGGCAAGACGTACCTTGCAGTGGTGGACCTGGAAGAAGCAGGAAAGTTCAGCTATGACGCGGGCGCGGCAGCCACGGATACGGCCGAGGTGCCCACCGGCGACAACAGCACGCTGGAAAACTTTGAAGAAACGGACGGCTGATCCGCGGCCGTCCCGCGTCGCCCCGCCCGCAAACGCGCGCGGGGCGGACCCGGTTTTATGTATCAACAACGGAAAGGAGTTGAAGCCCGTGAAACGCATGATCGCTTTTGCGCTGGCCGTTATGCTGGCGTTTGGCATGACGGCGTGCGGCGACAACACCTCGTCGGGGACGCAGAGCGCGTCCTCCGCCTCTGCTCCGGGAGCCAGCCCGCTGATTCCGGACGGCCCTGCGCCGGAGATCAACCTCATCACAGGCGAAGCGCTGGCCGAAGGGCTGGCGGCGGGTGACAGGCCCGTGGCCGTCATGGTGAACAATGCGCAGGCCGCACTGCCCCAGCGGGGCATCGGCAGCGCCGACGCGGTTTTTGAAATGGTGACGGAGGGCGGCATCACCCGCCTGCTTGCGCTGTACGCAGATAAGGACACGGTGCCCCAGGTGGGGCCGGTGCGTTCCGCGCGGGACCAGCATCTTCAGTGCGCGATGCCGCTGAACTCGGTTATCGTGCACATCGGCACCAGCATTTATGCTGAAAATCTGCTCAACCAGTATCAGTATTCCACCATCAACGGCATGTATTTGGGGTCCACGTCCTTTGTGTTTGATGAAGCGCGCAGTGCGGCCGGTTACGCCAATGAGCACTGCTGGTACACAGACGCGGCGTTGATTGCAGCGGGGCTGGAAAAGCTGGGGCTTTCGGGAACGGGCGCCAGCCAGGCATTGTTCGATTTTGTGGCTCACGATGCTCAACCGGTGGTGCCTGCCCAAGGTGACGCCGCAGACGTGGCGTTCAGTTTTTCGGATTCCGGCGCGGTGACCCTCACCTATGACGCCGCTGCGGCCAAGTATCTGAAAACAGCTTACGGCGCGCCGCAGGTGGATGAATCCACGGGCGCACAGCTTGCATTTGACAACGTACTGGTGCTTTTTACGGATATAAAACTGAAAAATCCCGACGACCCCAACAATCTTGTGACGGACTTCGCTATGAGCAGCGGCACGGGCTATTACTGCTACGGCGGCAAGTTCCGCGCGGTGACATGGGAAAAAGGCAATCCGGAGGACCCGCTGCGCCTGAAGGACGAGAACGGCGCTGCGCTGCAGGTCAATGTGGGCAAGAGTTACGTGGCTATCGTGGGTAAGGACAGGGAAGGCACGCTGCTGTTCGGCGGCGTCAGCCCCACGGGCGTCATCGGCGGCGAGGGCGCGTCTTCGGACGCGCAGAGCGGCGCGGCGGCTTCGGCCGAACCGGAGCTGTAAGGTGTACGGGCGACAAGAATAAAAGCGGACGGCTGTTTTATCAGCCGTCCGCTTTTGCATACTGCCGTCGTGTTCCTTATTCCGGTTTACCAACATACGCCGTAAAATCGATGTTATTGCCGTCCGGATCGCGAAATCCGATGGCGCGGTACCCCCACGGGTAAGTGACGGGAGGGCGTTCCACAGAAACACCCGCAGAAAGCAGACGTTCGTATTCCGCGTCTACGTCGTCGACCGCAAACTCCAGTCCGCAGCAATCGGGGTTGACAGGTGTTTTTGTGTCGGAGTGCGTGATAACGACAAAAGCGCCGCCGGCGGGAATTTCGAAGCGGTTTGGAGCGCGCCGCCGGCAGGGCTGGCCCAGTACCAGCGAGTAAAATCGGCTCATTGCGGAGGGGTTTGGCGTCGCAATATTCACACATTTCAGCTTCATAATATTTTCTCCAGACCTTCAAACCAAAGGCAGAAAGCTTCGGCGGCCGGGCGCTGCGCTCATTCGTCCAGCTTGAGCACGGCGGTGAACGCCTCGCTGGGCACCTGCACCGTACCCAGCTGGCGCATCTTCTTTTTGCCTTCCTTCTGCTTTTCCAGAAGTTTTTTCTTACGGGTGATGTCGCCGCCGTAGCACTTGGCCAGAACGTCCTTGCGCATGGCCTTCACGGTTTCGCGGGCAATGATCTTGCCTCCGATGGCCGCCTGGATGGGGATCTCGAACATCTGGCGGGGAATGTTTTCCTTCAGCTTTTCCGCCAGACGGCGGCCCTTGGCATAAGCGGTATCCGCGTGGACGATCATCGAAAGCGCGTCCACCATGTCGCCGTTGAGCAGGATGTCCAGCTTCACCAGCTTGGATTCCACAAAGCCCTTCATCTCATAGTCATAGCTGGCGTAGCCGCGGCTGCGGCTTTTGATAGCGTCGAAGAAGTCGTATACGATCTCGCCCAGCGGAAGCTCATAATGCAGATCTACACGGGTGGCGTCCATGTACTTCATGTCCCGCATGATGCCGCGGCGGTTCTGGCACAGCTCCATCAGGCTGCCCACATAATCGGTAGGGGTATAGATATGCGCATCCACGAACGGCTCCTCGGCCTTGGCGATTTGCGCCGGATCGGGGTAATTGGTGGGGTTGTCGATGAGTTTTACGGCACCGTCTGTCAGCGTGATGCGGTATTCCACGCTGGGGGCGGTGGTGATAAGGTCCAGGTCGAACTCGCGCTCCAGGCGCTCGATGATGATCTCCAGATGCAGAAGGCCAAGAAAGCCGCACCGGAAGCCAAAGCCCAGCGCCACGCTGGTCTCTGCGTCAAAGCTCAGGGACGCATCGTTCAGGCGAAGCTTTTCCAGCGCGTCCTTCAGGTCGGGATAATCCGCGCCGTCGGCGGGATAAATGCCGCAGAACACCATCGGCGTCACCTTGCGGTAGCCGGGCAGCGCCTCAGCCGTGGGAGCGGACACACCCGTGATGGTGTCGCCTACGCGGGTGTCCTCCAGCGTTTTGATGGACGCGGTGAAATAACCTACCTCACCCGCCTCCAGCGTGCCGCAGGGAGCCAGCGCCGTAGCGCCCATATGGCCGACCTCCACGGGCGTGAATTGAGCGCCCGTCTGCATCAGCTTCACGGGCTCACCCACGGAAAGGCGGCCGTCGAACACGCGCAGATAGACGATGACGCCCTTGTAGGGGTCGTACACCGCGTCGAAGATCAGCGCTTTCAGCGGCGCATCTGCATCGCCTTTCGGCGCGGGGATATCGGTGATGACACGCTCCAGAACATCCTGGATGCCCACGCCCATTTTGGCGGAGACGCGGGGTGCGTCCATGCACGGCAGACCGATCACGTCCTCCACCTCGTGGGCCACGCGGTCCGGCTCGGCGCTGGGCAGGTCGATCTTGTTCAGGATGGGCACCAGCTCCAGATCGTGCTCCAGCGCAAGGTAGGTGTTGGCCAGCGTCTGCGCTTCCACGCCCTGGCTGGCGTCCACCACCAGCACGGCGCCCTCGCAGGCGGCCAGACTTCGGCTCACCTCGTAGTTGAAGTCCACATGGCCCGGCGTGTCGATGAGGTTGAACTCGTAATCCTGCCCGTCCTTTGCCGTATAGTGCAGGGTAACGGCGCGCGCCTTGATGGTGATGCCGCGCTCGCGCTCCAGCTCCATGTTATCCAGAAGCTGGGCCTCCATCTGGCGCTCGTCCACGGCCTGGGTACATTCCAGGATGCGGTCGGCCAGGGTGGACTTGCCGTGGTCGATATGGGCGATGATGCAGAAATTGCGGATGTTTTTCTGTGCCAAGGGGCGTTCCTCCGTCGAATCAGAATGGTAGGCGCCGGGCGGTGCTGCCGCCGGGTCTCTAAATGCTTCGTATACCATGTTTCTATGCCGCCCTGCTTTTGCTTCGCCTGCGGCTCGCATTCGCTAAGCGGGCATATTATACCATGACGCCGCAAAGCGGCCTCAACAAAACCGCATTCACTGCGGTTTTGCATGGTTCAATGTTCCCAAAGCCCTGTGCGCCAGCACAGGAGCGTGTGCAGCGCACACGCGCAGCCGTGTAAACGGCAGCTTTGGGAGTTATTATACCATAAAATATCCCACCGAGAGAAGTTTGTGCTATACTGGAGAAAAAGAGCGGTTCGCGCCGCGCCAATACAGGGAGGACACGGCAATGGAATATGAGATCGACGAGGTCCGGAAAATATCCATCGGCGGAGTGGGACAGAAAATTCATATCCGGGGCGAGAAAAGAACGAATCCGGTGCTGCTGTTTTTACACGGGGGCCCCGGCATCAGCAACCGGGACAGTGTCGTCAACCGGGAAAAAGACCTGTGCGACGTGTTTACCATTGTTGCGTGGGATCAGCGGGGCACGGGCGGATCCTACTGGGGTGTAAAAAAGGAAACGCTGAATCTGGAGCAGCTCATCTCCGACGCTGCGGAGCTGGTGGAGTATCTGTGCGCCGCTCTGGAAAAAGAAAAGCTGTTCGTCTGGGGCGGAAGCTGGGGCACGGAACTGGGAACGTATCTCTGCTTCCGGTATCCTGAACACATCGCGGGCTATGTAGGCAGCGGCCAGCTGGTAAACGGCGTACTGAATGAAGAGCTGAGCTATGATTTCGCCATGGATGAAGCCAAAAAAGCCGGGGACACAAAGGCCGTCTCCACGCTGGAGCGTATCGGACGCCCGGTGGATGGATGCTACCGCGAGGTGTTTAAAGGCATGATGGCCCAGCGGCGCATCATGAAAAAATACGGCGGACACTCCATGAACAAGGGGACCTACTGGACGGATACCGCCCTGCCGCTGCTGAGGAGCCGTGAGTTTTCGTTCACAGACAAGCTCGGCCTTGCATTGGGGTATAAAAGGTGCCTGACATATATGTGGCCCACGACGTCCAAATGTGACTTCCCGCGGGAGTGCACGCGCTTTGCCATGCCCTATTATATCTTTCAGGGAGCTCATGACAACAACACGCCCAGCGCGTTGGTGCAGGCCTATTATGACGCAATTGAAGCGCCGGATAAGGATCTGATCTGGTTCGAGCACTCGGCTCACGGCCCTCTGCGGGAGGAGCCGGAAACGTACAAAAGACTGCTGCGAGAAAAGCTGCTGCAGTGTGCACGCGGACAGGCGGGGCCGAAACAGGCGGTGATGCGGCCACGGCGGCTGTTTCCGCGCATTTTGCCCCGAATGGGCAGGAACGCCCTGCCGCAGACAGGCAAAAACCGCATTGCAGGCCGTCGAAGCGGCGCAATACGGTTTTTGGGGCCGCTGCTGCGGCTTGGGGCGGGACGTCAGTCTGCCTGGATGTCGATGACGCTTACCGGGCAGCCGTCACGGGCCTCGGCGGCCGCAGGCAGCTCTTCCTCGGGAATGTCCCCGGCCATGGCGACGGCGACACCGTCCTCCAGCGTGAATACAGCGGGGCAGGTGGAGGCACACAGGCCGCAGCCGATGCACCCTTCGTTGACAATGGCTTTCATAATGCTTCCTCCTTCTGGTAGTTCATAAACGGTGCCCTGCACGGCACAGAGGCCGGAGACCGCTTTCGCGGCGGACCGCCGCCCTGCAGAGCCGCATGTGGAAAGGATAGGCGCTTTCGTGCCGTTTTATGCGTGGAAGCACTGTTTTCCTGCCGCACGGTGGAAGAAAAGCGGAAAACAAAACGCGCGCGGCAGAAAAGCCGAGCGCGCAACGTGCAGGAAAAAGATGGCCTTACAGTGTCAACCCGGCCACGGTCATACAGCCCAGCTCGCCGATGATATACGCTGTAATGCGCGTGCCGGCGGGCATAGCGGCGGTGTCCAGCAGGACGTTGCCGGCCTGGGACACGTTGGTGTAATAGAAGCGTTTGTGCGCCGTGGTGGCATAGGCATGGCCGTCCTGTACGGTGTAACATACCGTGCCCGTGCACAGGCCGTCCTTTTCGCAGAAATCCGTGGCAAGGCTTTTGCGTTCGCCGCGGAGGAACAGCGCGAATTCCCCGGCGATCTCTGTGCGGCGCAGTTCGCCGGTCACACGCTCGGGCGGGGCGACGGCGCGCGCGCCGTCCTTGCCGTGAATGAAATACGCCACGCCGCCCCAGGCGTGGGCGAACTGGTCCAGCCGGTAGCGCCGCTGGGCTGCGGCGTCGCCCGGCGCGTAAGGGTCATTGACAAGCACGTACTCTGTGCCGTCCTCGCCGGTTTCAAAGCCGCGCACCACCATCAGATGGCCGTCGGTACAGCCCGTCGTGCCCTCCAGCAGAGGCAGGCCGCGTTCTTCAGCATGCTCCGGCGTATCCGCGTAATGCACGCTCACCCCACACGCAAACCCGTTTTTTATCTCTTTCTTCAGTCCGGCGATATCCGCAAAGGCGACATAGCACTCATATCCGTAGCAGCCCGCAATGGCGGTGGTAAAACTCCAGTTGCCGTTGCCCGCGTATGTATAATCGTAGTTGGCGTGGGCCACCTCTTCGGGCAGCAGGTCCTCGCCCCAACGGTTCATCAGCATGGTGACCGTGGTGGGGCTGCAGATGACAGAGCCGATGCGCGGGTCCCGGATGAGCTGAGAATAAGCGGGAACAGGGACGCACCGGTGCTGAAGCGCTTCGCCCGTTTCCCGCTGCCAGCTCGTGGGACGTACGGAGGCGGCAAGCAGATATACGGAGGGGGAACGGCGCACGTCGTCTGTATAAAGGCTGGCCCGGAGCTGGAACAGAGAAGCACCGCCGGGCGCACGTACATTGACCATGTCGGTATCCAGATAAGCTGCGGCGTCTTCCGGGTGCTGCACAGGCAGGCTGGCGCGGCGCAGGAACGGACTCCATTTGCCGTAGGGCATCCAGGGCGTCCACGCCCCGGCCGCAAATACGCGCACGGCGAGCTCCACCGCGGTGCCGGCGGGCGTGGCCGCATTCCACGAAGCGACCAGCGCATTGAACGCGGGGGCCGAAATTTCCGGTGTGGTGTAGCAGCCAGCCTGTACGTAACGCCCGGCATACTGCTCCAGGCGCAGCGCTCCGTCTGCGTAGGCGGTATTTTCAAACGCTCCGGACGCAAAGGCTTTTTCGTCTTTCAAAACGAACGTATGGTTCGTCATATACAAGCTCCCTCACACAAAACCGCCGGGGACACGTTATATGAAGCGGTTCCGGCGGCGTTTTCACAATTTTATCACAAAGTATCTATAATACCAAATATTATCGCACAAGCGGTCAAAAGTCAAGTTACAAAACGCTTTCCTTTTCGCCGTGTTTCGTGTATAATGATATAAAATATCAATAAGAACCGGATACCGCAACATGCGGCACCCGGTTGAAGGAGTGACAAAAATGAATGCACTGACGCTTGCCGCGCTGGGTACGGGCTTTACCTTTTTGATGACGGCTGCCGGGGCGGCGGTCGTGTTTCTGTTCAAGAATGAGATCAAGCCCTCGTTCCAGCGTGTGTTTCTGGGGTTTGCCGCCGGCGTGATGATCGCGGCCAGTGTGTGGAGCCTGCTGATCCCCTCCATTGAGATGGCCGGGGAACAGGGCGTACCGGGATGGCTGCCTGCGGCCGGAGGCTTCGCACTGGGCGCATTGTTCCTGATGGTGCTGGATGCCTTAATGCCCCATCTGCACCCCGGCTCCAGCGAGGCGGAGGGCGTACATACCAGCTTCAAACGCACCACGCTGCTGGTGCTGGCTGTAACACTGCACAACATTCCCGAGGGCATGGCCGTGGGCCTGGCCTGTGCGCTGGCGGCAGGCGGCGGCTCATCCAGTGTGACGCTGGCGGGCGCGATGGCGCTGTGTTTGGGCATGGGGCTGCAAAATTTCCCTGAGGGTGCGGCCATTTCGCTGCCGCTGCGGCGCGAGGGGCTTTCCCGTCCAAAGAGCTTTGTCTATGGTGCGCTCTCGGGTATCGTGGAGCCCATCGGCGGCATCCTGGCCGTGCTTATCGCGGGCAGCGTTACGCCGCTGATGCCCTGGTTTCTCAGCTTTGCTGCGGGCGCGATGATCTATGTGGTGGTAGAGGAGCTGATTCCCGAGGCGCATTTGGGCGAGCATTCCCACCCGGGTACACTGGGTGTGCTGGCGGGCTTTCTGGTGATGATGGTGCTGGATGTGGCACTGGGGTGACCGATGGAACGGAGGTATATATTCCGCCGGGCACGGCCCGAGGACGCGGGGGACATTGTCCGGCTTTACAATTCCAATCCCTGTTTTTTGGAGCGTCATTTGGGATGCCGGGCAGTGGACGGCACGTTCGTTCTCCAAGAATGGCGGCAGATGAAAAAGGAAGGGTTTTCCACTACGGTCGTCACGGATGCGCAGACCGGAGCGGCCGTTGGATTCATAGATTGCCGGGATTCGGAGCCTGTTTATCTTTCGCTGTTCCTGTTGGATGCGGCGCTTCAGGGGAAAGGCTTGGGAACGGAACTGTACCGGGAGTTTGAGGAAATGCAGCGCCGCAGGGGGCGCAAAGGCATCCGAATCGACGTGGTGGACGATTATGAAGGGAACCTTGTTCCGTTTTGGAAACGGCGGGGCTTTGAAGAAGGAGAAGAAATCACGCTGGAATGGGGCGGCAAGGCTTCCCGTGCCCGTGTGATGTACCGTGATTTGATATGAGTGGACCGCGCAGAGTACCGCGCGATCTTCCGGCAAAACGAACGCCCCGCCCGAAAGTCTTCGGCGGGGCGTTTGTTTTATTTCTGAGACACTTATTTTGCGTAATCTACTGCCCGGGATTCACGGATGACGTTTACCTTGATTTGGCCGGGGTAGTCCAGCGTTTCCTCGATTTTCTGGGAAATGCTGTGAGCCAGAAGGATCAGAGCGTCGTCGTTGATGGCGTCCGGCTTTACCATGATGCGTACCTCGCGGCCCGCCTGAATGGCGAAGCTGCGCTCTACGCCCTCGAACCCGCTGGCGATCTCCTCCAGGCTTTCCAAGCGCTTGATATAGCTTTCCAGATTCTCACGGCGCGCACCGGGCCGTGCGGCAGAGATGGCGTCGGCCGCCATGACGATGAACGCCAGCGGCGTTTTGGCCTCCACGTCGCCGTGGTGGGCCTCTATGGCATGGATGATGGCCGGGTTTTCCTTATACTTTTTGGCGATGTCTACGCCGATGCTGATATGGCTGCCCTCGATCTCGTGGTCCAGCGCCTTGCCGATGTCATGCAGCAGGCCGGCACGGCGGGCCTGCGTGACGTTCACGCCGAGCTCTGCGGCCAGGATACCGGAGAGATAGGCCACCTCCAGCGAGTGGTTCAGCACGTTCTGGCCGTAGCTGGTGCGGTAGCGCAGGCGGCCCAGCAGCTTTACCATATCCGGGTGGATGCCGTGGACGCCTACGTCCATAACAGCCTTTTCGCCCTCGCGCTTCATGGCGAGCTCCAGCTCGCGGCGGCATTTTTCAACGGTCTCCTCAATGCGGGCCGGGTGGATACGGCCGTCGCTGATGAGCTTTTCCAGCGTCATGCGGGCAACCTCGCGGCGCACCGGGTCAAAGCTGGAAAGCGTGATGGCCTCGGGCGTATCGTCAATGATAAGGTCAACCCCCGTGGCTGTCTCCAGCGCGCGGATGTTGCGGCCCTCCCGGCCGATGATGCGGCCTTTCATTTCGTCACTGGGCAGCGGCACCACGGATACCGTGGCTTCGCTGGAATGGTCGGCGGCACAGCGCGCCACGGCCTGGCTGATGAGCTCGCGGGCCATTGTGTCGCACTCGTCCTTGGTCTGCGTCTCGAACGCGGCGATGTGCATTGCCTTTTCGTGGGTGAGCTGCTCGTCCAGACGGTTGAGCAGCAGCTGCTTTGCGTCCTCCGCCGTCAGGCCGGCGATGGTTTCCATCTTGTCCAGTTCGCGGGCCTTGATCTGTTCGATTTCGTCCAAGCGGGCCTCCACAAGCTCGGAGCGCTTGGCAAGGTCAGTTTCTTTCTGCTCCAGAACGGCCGTTTTGCGGTCCATGGCCTCTTCCTTTTGGTCGAGGCGGCGCTCCTGGCGGCTCAGCTCCGAACGGCGTTCCTTGATTTCTTTGTCGGCCTCAGCCTTCAATTGAAAAGCTTCGTCCTTTGCTTCGATCAGCGCTTCCTTGCGCTTTTGCTGTGCGGCTTTCATAGCGTCGTTGATCAGGCGCTTGGCCTCTTCCTCCGCGCTGCCGATCTTTGCCTCGGCAGTTTTGCGGCGGTAAGAAACCCCGGCGAAAAATGCAATGGCGGCAGCCACTACGCCTGCGACAACGGCGATCACAGCGGCGATGACCGGTGATACCATTTTCAGGGTTCAACTCCTATTCGCTTTTATTATGAATGAAAGTAATCTCCGGGGCGGCTGCCGCGTCACATTTTGATTTCAAAAAAGGTTAAAAAGGCAAACGGCAGGTCCGTCCGCCCCTAAAAATTACATTAAATCATCATTCATATTGTAAAGCGCGGTTTCACACTTGTCAAGAAATTGTTACATTTCCATGAATAAATCCTTACGCTTATACGAAAGGTTGTGCAAGTTTTTCGCCCGTGTGAAAGCGGCGGAATGCGCTTTGTGCTTGACTTTTGGACGCGCGCGTTGTAAGATAACGGTGTACACCATCCCGCCAAAGCGATGAAGCGGATAATGCATGCGCCGGCGCGCAAAAGAGAGGGCCGCCGCGGCCCGCCGTTCCCCAAACGGCATGCCGCGCGCTGCAAGCGGCTTTGCACCGCCGCCGTATGTTACCACCGCGGAGCGCGGGGGAGAACGGGCGCATTGCCCTGCAACTCCCGCCGGGCACGGCCCGTTACAGCCGGCAAAGAGTGACACGCGCCGGGCGCGCCCGCCGTGTGTAATTCGGGTGGAACCATGGGCATTCTGCGCTCATCCCGTATCAGTTTTACGGGATGGGCTTTTTTGTTTTCCGGTATATGCCGGAAGAAGGAGGATTTTGAAATGATCAACGTGACATTGAAGGGCGGCGCCGTGAAGGAATTTGAGCCGGGCGTTTCGCCAGCGGACGTTGCAAAGAGCATCGGCATGGGCCTGTACAAAAGCGCCTGCGCCGCCAGGGTGGACGGCGAGGCCGTGGACCTGCGCACTCCTTTGAAAAAGGACTGCGAGCTGGAGATCCTGACGTTCGATTCCCCGGAAGGCAAGCACGCCTTCTGGCACACGGGCGCGCACATTATGGCGCAGGCCATCCAGCACCTGTTCCCGGATGCCCAGTTCGGCATCGGCCCGGCGCTGGACGACGGCTGGTATTACGACATCGGCGGCACGGAGCCCTTTACGCCGGACCAGTTCGAGGCCATCGAGGCTGAGATGAAGAAGATCGTCAAGGCAGACCTTCCTGTGGAAAAACGGTTCATCACCGTGGAGGAGGGCCGCGAGATCTTCAAGGGGCAGACCTACAAGCTGGAGCTGCTGGAGGAATACGCCGAAAAGGGCTGGCAGCTTTCGGTTTACCGGCAGGGGGATTTTACGGATCTGTGCGCCGGCCCGCACCTGATGAGCACGGGCGCGGTGAAGGCTGTAAAGCTGTTGAGCACAGCCAGCGCCTACTGGCGCGGCGACGCTGCGCGGGACAGCCTGTGCCGTGTGTACGGTACGGCATACCCCAAGGCCGCCGAACTGGAGGCCTATCTGAACATGCTGGAAGAGGCCAAAAAGCGCGACCACCGCAAGCTGGGCAAGGAGCTGGGGCTGTTTGCACTGCTGGAGGAAGGCCCGGGCTTCCCGTTCTTCCTGCCCAAGGGCATGCTGCTGAAAAACACCCTCATCGACTACTGGCGCGAAATCCATAAGCGCGCGGGCTATCAGGAGATCAGCACGCCCATCATCCTCAGCAGGGCGCTGTGGGAGCGCAGCGGCCACTGGGACCATTACAAGGATAATATGTACACCACGCTCATCGACGGCGAGGACTTTTCCATTAAGCCCATGAACTGCCCGGGCGGCATGCTGGTATACAAAACGCAGCCCCACAGCTACCGGGACCTGCCCCTGCGTATGGGTGAGCTGGGCCTTGTGCACCGGCACGAGCTGTCCGGTGCGCTGCATGGCCTGATGCGCGTGCGCTGCTTTACACAGGACGACGCGCATATCTTCATGACGCCGGAGCAGGTGAAGGACGAGATAAAGGGTGTGGTAAAGCTCATCGACGAGGTGTATTCCCTGTTCGGCTTTGAGTACCACATCGAGCTTTCTACCATGCCCGAGGACCACATCGGTGAGCTGGAGGACTGGGAGACGGCCACGGATGCCCTGCGCGAGGCCATCGAGGAGCTGGGCCGCACTTACGAGATCAACGAGGGTGATGGCGCGTTCTATGGCCCGAAGCTGGATTTCCACCTGGTGGACGCCATCGGCCGCACCTGGCAGTGCGGCACCATCCAGCTGGATATGCAGATGCCCGAGCGGTTTGAGCTGGAATATACCGGCGCAGATGGACAGAAGCACCGCCCGGTGATGATCCACCGCGTGGTGTTCGGCAGCATCGAGCGCTTCATCGGCATTCTCATCGAGCACTTTGCAGGCGCATTCCCCGTGTGGCTGGCGCCTGTGCAGGCGAAGGTCATCCCCATCAGCGAGGCGCACCATGCCTATGCCAAACAGGTGGAGCAGGAGCTGCGGGACGCAGGGCTGCGTGTGGAGGGCGACTACCGCGCCGAGAAGATGGGATACAAGATCCGCGAAGCCCAGCTGGAGAAGATCCCCTACATGCTCGTTGTGGGCGCGCAGGAGATGGAAAACGGTACGGTGAGCGTGCGTGCGCGCAAGGAGGAAAAGGGCGGCACAAAAACCGTGGAGGAATTCAAGGCGCAGGTGTTGGCAGAGGTTGCCAGCCGGGAGCGCTGAACGCAAAAGGCAGACAAAAAAGGCCGCGCGTCCCCATTGGGG
>OMGG01000334.1_pt1 | contig 35337 bp, 49 predicted proteins | sample 1645891 | NCBI WGS metagenome assembly OMGG01 (sample SAMN05578587, study PRJEB25193) | human gut metagenome | biome: Human Microbiome; feature: human-associated habitat; material: feces | host: Homo sapiens | place: USA:Birmingham
TGGGTGCTGGAGGAGACGGCACTGATAGAAGCGGAGGTGTTCCTGGAGGAATGAAGCAGATATTGATAGACAGGACGGAACTTTTGGGAAAGATAATTGCGATTGAATCCGGTTGTTTGGATATGGAGTCCCGTTCAGTAATTCATCAGATTAAGGAAACCATTTTGCGCCTGCCGGTAAAAGAACAGAAAGGGGATGCAGACAATGAATGACGGAAAGATACATATACCAGCAAGAAAGCGACAGCCGGTACAGGAAGGTCAGCCGGTCATTAAGCTGACCCCGGAGGCCTATAACGCCCTGGTGGAAATATATAATGAAAGCCAGATGTCAATGAAGCAGATTGCCAGCCTGATTATCATGCAGAGCCTGGACCGGATTGTATATGATAAGGAGGCGTAGAACATGAATGTATATGAGAAACTGCAGCATGTCCAGTCCGGATTGAAAGCGCCTAAGAGCCAGTATAACAAGTTCGGAAACTACTATTACCGGAACTGTGAGGATATCCAGGAGGCGGCCAAGCCCCTCCTTCAGGAGGTAAAGGCGGCGCTGGTGGTCGGAGACGAGCTGGTTATGATTGGGGACCGGTATTACATCAGGGCCACGGCCCGGTTTGTGGACTGTGAATCCGGCGAGACCGTGGAGAACACGGCCTATGCGAGGGAGGAACAGGAAAAGAAGGGAATGGATGTGTCACAGGTGACAGGGAGCACCAGCAGCTATGCCAGGAAATATGCCCTGAATGGCCTGTTCTGCATTGATGATGTGAAGGATGCGGACAACCAGGATAATACAACCGGAAAAGGGCAGACGTCCACCAAGGGCGCAAAGGGCAGCGCAAAGACATCCGGAAAACAGGAAAATGAGAAGCCGGCAGGGGCAAAGAATGGAACATCCACATCACAGCCTGACCAGAACGAAGGGGTGGATAAAGTAACCCCGGCCATGATTGAGTCTGTGAAGTCCCTGGTGGAGAAATACAGTGCCAAGGGATTAAAAATGGAGAAGATCCTTAAAATGTACAGCATTAAGGATATAGCGGAAATGAACGTGGTCCAGTACAAGGACTGTATGGGAAAACTGGAACTATACAAGAAAAAGGAGTCGGAGGAATCGAAAAATGAATAGAGTGATTCTTATGGGAAGGCTGACCCGGGACCCGGAAATCAGATATTCGCAGGGCGAGCGCTCCATGACGATTGCGAAGTATACGCTGGCAGTGGACCGGAGAGGACGCAGGAACCAGGACAACGATCAGGCGGCAGATTTTATTAACTGCGTTGCATTTGACAGGGCCGGGGAGTTTGCGGAGAAGTATTTCCGTCAGGGAATGCGTGTCCTTGTTTCCGGAAGGCTTCAGACAGGCAGCTATGTGAATAAAGAGGGCCATAAAGTATATACCGCGGATGTCATTCTGGATGACCAGGAATTCGCAGACAGCAGGAACGTATCATCTGATACAGGAAGCGGCTATACGCAGGCAGCTCCGTCTCAGAGACAGGCCCCTGTCGGTGCGATTGGTGATGGGTTTATGAACATTCCTGATGGAGTGGAGGACGAAGGACTGCCGTTTAATTAGACAGAGGTGATTGCTTGAAACGCAAAGAGAGATATTGGGTAAAATCGCATGGGATGACGCATACACGAATCTATAGGATTTGGAGGGATATGCGTAGCAGATGCAATAATCCAAAAGCCCACAATTATAAAGATTATGGTGGACGTGGAATTACAATATGTAAGGACTGGCTCGATGATTTCATAACTTTTTATCATTGGGCTGGTACAACTGGGTATCAATGCAACCTATCCCTGGATTGGATTGATAATGATGGTGACTATGAACCTGGTAATTGCAGATGGGTGGATAAATCTGTACAGAATATGAATAGAAGGACACGCAATCCAAGCGGCCTGATTGGTATATGCCTGCACTCATCTGGTAAGTTTTGGTATGGCAGAATTAAAGTCAACGGGAAATGTGTTTATACGGGAAAGTCAGAAGACAGATTGGAAGCGGCTCGGATGCGAGATAATTACATAATTTTGCACGGATTGAAAAATCGGTTGAATGAGGTATTGGAATGAATATTCAAATAGATTCCCGCGAGAAGGCCCGGGCCATCCGGAAGATTGTGGCGGAGTTTGACCGCCGGGGTGTGGACCATTTCGTATCAAAGTTATATGTCGGGGATTATATGAACTATGATAATCCCCGTTTGATTATAGACCGGAAACAGGATCTGACGGAGCTGTGCGGGAACGTCTGCCAGGGGCATAACCGGTTCCGCGATGAAATTCTGCGGGCCAGGGAACATGGAATTGAAATCATCATACTGTGTGAACACGGCCGGGGGATTGAATGCCTGGAGGATGTGATATGGTGGAGGAATCCCAGACGGGTAGAACGGTATAAGGATCCGCATACAGGCAGATGGATGGAGCGGGAGACGAAGGCAACAACCGGGGATAAGCTTTATAAAATTCTATGCACATTTGAACGCAAGTATGGCTGCCGGTTCCTGTTCTGCGAGAAGAAGGACACCGGGAAACGGATTATAGAGCTGCTGGGCGGTGATAGCCATGACCAGTGAGGAAATCAAGGCAACATACAGCATGAGGGATGTGGTGGAGCGGTATGGGTTCCAGCCCAACCGTGCCGGCTTCATCCACTGTCCCTTCCATGGCGGAGACCGGGAACCATCCCTTAAGGTATATGACCGGGACTTCCATTGCCATGCCTGCGGCGCCCATGGTGATATCTTTGATTTTATCATGAGGATGGATGAGGTCTCCTTCAAGGAGGCATTCATGAGCCTTGGCGGGGAATATCAGAAGCCGACATTTTCCAGCCGGCTGGCGGTTTACCGGGCGCAGAAACAGCGCGCGATGCGCCAGAAAGAGGCGGACCGGGAACGGGAGAAGCGCCGGCTGAACAACAGGCTCGTAAGCGTCTACCGGGCCTATATGGAGCGTTCAGAGCCGCTAAGTGATGTGTGGTGTGACTGTTACAATGCCCTGCAGTATCAGCTCTATGTGCAGGCGGAGTTAAGCGGATTGGAAGCGAGGTGGTAGCATGGTGCCGTTGAAGGAGCTGACGGCTGAGACAGTATTGTCGGATGATGTGCTGACAGAGGTGTTTGACCAGGAGGACGAGCTGTACAAGTCAAGGCTGCTGCTGTCGCTGGAGGACCGGGCCGGAGAGCTGGGGGTGAAAAAGAAGTTCCAGGAACTGGTCAAGGCCTATAAACGTGTGGAGCGGGAGATGCGGCGCCGGGAACGGGATAAGAAAAACCAGCCCTGCACGCTGGAGCAATGGACTAATTTTGATGGACCCTATGACCGGATGCAGTGTAAGGAGTGGATTGCCGGCGAGGGAGGGATATTCCTTCGGAATCCCACCACGGGATACACGGACATCCTGGCCTGCTACCATCCAATCCTGCCCATTGAGCGGCTGAAGAACCTGGAGACTGGGGAGGAGCAGATAAAGCTGGCCTACAAACGCAACGGGCGTTGGGACGAAATCATTGTGCCTAAGACCATGGTTACGTCCGCCAATAAGATAGTGAGCCTGTCAGGCCGTGGGATAGCGGTCACCAGCGAGAACGCAAAATACCTGGTGCGGTACCTGGCGGATGTGGAGAACGCAAACGAGGAACACATCGCAGTGCAGTATTCCACATCCAAACTGGGGTGGATACGGGGCGGATTCCTGCCCTATGATAGCGATATTGTATTTGATGGGGATGCGAAATTTCGTCAGATATCGGAAAGCGTCACGCAGGTGGGAAACCGGAACCGATGGTATGAGTATATCTCAGGGCTCCGAAAGTCTGGCCGGATAGAAATTAAATTTATGCTGGCAGCTTCTTTTTCCAGTGTTTTAGTTTATCCATTGGGTGGTCTGCCGTACTTTGTAGACCTTTGGGGCGAATCGGAAGGCGGAAAAAGTGTGGCAACCATGGTAGCGGCTTCCATATGGGCCAATCCGGACGAGAGTGCTTATATAAAGGATTATAAGGGGACAGAGGTAGGCCTGGAGGCCATCTGTGACCTTCTTAATAACCTGCCCCTTATACTGGACGACTCATCCAAAAAGAACCGGAAGATTGAAGATAACTTTGAGGGCTTGGTGTATGACCTGTGCTCCGGAAAAGGAAAGACCCGTTCCAACAAGGAGCTGGGGCTGAACCGAGAGAACCACTGGAAGAATTGTATCTTAACAAATGGGGAACGGCCCCTGAGCTCATATGTAACCCAGGGCGGTGCAATCAACCGTATCCTGGAGCTAGAATGTGGTGCGAATGTATTTACCAGCCCTGGTCAGGTGGCGGAGTTTGTAAAACGGAATTATGGGTTTGCCGGAAAAGAGTTTGTGGATGTCATAAAAGACCTTGGGGTTACGAGGATTAAAGAAATCCAGCAAGGCTTTATGGAACTACTGGCTGATGATGAGAAGATGCAGAAGCAGAGCCTGTCCCTGTCTATCATCCTGACAGCCGATAAACTGGCAACGGATTATCTATTTAAGGATGCCCAGTACATAAGCCTGGAGGAGGCCAAGGAGGTCTTGATAGACCGCAATGAGCTTTCTGATAATGAGAGATGTTACCAGTTCGTCCTGGACAAGGTGGCCATGAATCCGGCTAGGTTTGATGACAAGGTGGAGAACGTGGAAAAGTGGGGCACGATTGAGAATGGATATGCCATCATCTATGCCGCGGCCTTTACGGCCTTGTGTAAAGAGGGTGGCTTTTCCCGCACTTCCTTTTTGTCCTGGGCTAACCGGAAGGGCATCATCCAGGCGGATGGGAGCGGGAAACGAATGGATAAGACGAAGAGCTTTAAAGGAAACAAGATACGCTGCATTTTTTTAAAACTGAATGATAACACGGATAAGGATGGTTTTATAAGGTTGGAGGATGACGGCCAGGAGCGGCTGCCGTTCAACTGACAGGAACCATGGAGTAACCAAGGCATGGTTACCGCAAAAAGCTAGGTTTCATGCGGGTTTGCGGGTGTTTTTAGGGGTGAGTAACCATGGAACCATCCGAAAACCTTATCTATATACAGAAAAAATATTTTACAATCTTTGTATATATTTTAACAAAGATTTAGAAAAAATGCCTCGCGCGTAAGGGAACCTGAAAACATGGTTACTTTGGTTACCGTGGCTGACAAAGCCTTATTTTATGAGGGTTTGAGCGGTATCCAATGAGTATAAAAAGATGGTTACTGTAACCATGAAAAGTGGTTACTTGGAGGAAATCATGACGGACGAAGTAAGAGAATATGCCGAAAGGAAGATATGGGAAATTGGTGTTAGACGTGTTCCTGGCCATTATCCGCATTTCAAGACAAAGCAGGATGTGGATAGGTTTGCTGACCTGGAATGGATTATGTTCTGGGATGCCTTTGTGGAAGATGAAATACCAGAAATCAACAGCATTGATATCCAGAGGTATAAGGATTTACTGTGGAAACTAAAGAAGAATGAGGATAATGTGCCGCTGGAAATCCTCCGGACAAAACACAGAACAGCATACAACAGCCTGCGGCAGGAACTCAAGAAAATGACAGAAGCAGTCATTCATGAAGTAGTACACAGGAATCTGTACATAAAACGGTCGGATGAAGAGAAGAGCCTGCAGAGAATCAACCAGGCAGTTGCAGATTCTGGGTTGTGTGAATCAATCAGCCAGGCTGTGTATCAGAAAAAGTGCTATGGCAGTGTCATAGTTAGTGTCATGGAATTAAGAAAACTTGTTATGGATGCGGCAGAAGAGGAGACGGTCTGATGGCTAAAGTGAAAGAAAGAAAAACTGAAAAATCCAAGGTCTATATCTGCAGCCAGTGCGGACAGGAGATAAGCGGGGATCATGTGTATATCAAGACTAGGCGGCGGACGGAGCTTCACATTCATTTCGGATGCATGCCGGTGGGAAGGAGAGAACAGGATGAAAGTTAGGATATCAATGCCAGGAGCATATATGGTGATGGACATGGATGAGGGCCAGGCGAGGACGGCGTTCCGCAAATTGGCAGAATCACTGTGGCTGATTGGGAGCAGGGGACAGAAACAGCAGGAAGGCGTAACTGTGGCACCGGTTCAGGAATCGACAGAAACAGTCTATCCAGGTCAGGAAGGACAGGAGGCTGAGACAGTGGTGGAAGCGGCAGAGATTCCGGAAAAGGAAGGCGGAGAACCGGCGCCTAACATCATCTCCGCAGGGTATGGCGGGTATCTGTACATGAAATGCCCTGCCTGTGGAAAGACCAGGGGATTCTGTGCCAAGACACGGCTGAATCATTACCGGTGTGAATGCGGGGCCGTGACAAGGATGGAGCGTATGGTTCCGCTGTACATGAAATGTGAATGCGGCAGGCAGGCCAGGTATCTGACCAACATGACAGAGACTGAATTTGACGTGGACTGCTATGACTGCGGGGCGCCGGTGGCAGTTGAGTGGAATGAGAAGAAGTGGATGTATGAGACGATGAAGTAGGAGGACCGCGATGAATGAAGTAATGCAATGGTATGAACGTGACATGAGCCTGGCACAGGCCATGGATGGTATAGAAACCAATATGTGGGCCTCAGTCAGGAATTACATAGCGGTTGGGTTTTATCTTAAGGCCATCCGGGACAGAAAACTCTTCCAGGAGGCCGGATATCAGAATTTTGAGGAATTCGTCCGTGACAAATATGACCGGGATAAGGGATGGGCCAGCCGGTGCATCAAGGTCAATGATCAGTTGAGTAAGGACGGGAACAGCCCGGTGCTGGCGGAGGAGTATAGGGAGTATAAGGTCTCCCAGCTGGTGGAGCTGGCTTACCTGACGGAAGAACAGCGGACCCTGGTTAATCCGGATATGACAGTGAAGCAGTTGCAGGCTATCCGGAAGCCGGAACCTCAGCAGGTAAAGGAAGTTGTGACATTGCAACCAGAGCCGAAGGAACATGAGGGAGGGCTGAGCGGGAAAGTTGTAACATCGCAACTGGATGAAGGAGCTGAAAGAGAGCCGGAGGTAATACATTTCACAGCCGGAAACAGGACAATTGACAATGCCTATGGCGCTACAATTGCTGCGGTCGTAAGAGCATATTTGGATGCCGGGTATTCCAGGCCCGAAAAAGAGTGTGAAGTGACAGCTTTTGAGTTGGTGTACAAAGTGCTTAAACGGCAGGATGTTACAGTTTTCTACCCGGATTCGGGCCGGACAGTTTTTGATATCGAGAATGCCCGCCTGGAGGAAGAGTATCAGTACTGGCATGGAACTAAGGCGAAGCCGGAACTTGTGACGTCACAAGTTGAACCGGAGCCGGGCCCCCAGGATGAAGAACCGGAGCCTGAGCCGGAACTACCAAAGTCAGAACAGGCTCATCCAGAGAAGTCCGGGAAGTGCATCCACCGACCAGAATTTGACTGCACCCTGGAGGAGGCCCATAAGCTCATCCCGGGAACCGGGGAGGACTGCAGCCGGGTGTGCTGCTGGGAATGCGTCAGGCGCGGTAACTGTGAGTTGGAATGTTATAGTTCGCAGCGGCGCCCGGAGCATCTGGAACCCCCAAAGACAGAGCCGGATTGTCCGCCGCTGGATGCCGCGGATGTGCAACAGGGAAAAACAGCCATCCCTTCCCAGGAGGAATGTGTTCTGGACTTCTATCAGCATCACATGTCCAAGCCGTGTGCGCAGGCCGCCAATGACGAGAACGCAAAACTGCTGAGGCAGGAGTTGATAATCAATCACGGAGAACCTCATAACAGCGGGTCAACGGAGTACGGCTTTTATCAATGCGGCCCGGAACGGATTCATTTCCAGGATAATATGTGCGAGACATTTCTGAGCTTGACCTGGGGGAAGTACGTAAAGGAATTACTCAGCCTCTTGGGAAGTGCTGAGGACGAGGCATCAGAACATGAAAACGATGTTCCTGGTATGCCAGAATCCCAGGATACCGTGATTGATGGTGAATTCACGGAGATTTCAGAAACGGAGGAGGACATCCGGGCCCCGGAGGAACCCATGACCGAGCTGCAGATTGCCCAGGATGAACTGGAGCGTGCCAAAAAGCTGCTTAATGATGGGCTAAAATGTGATGTGGATGAAAATGACATACATATCCGCCGGTTGAAACTAAAGGTTTGTGCCCTGGCCAGCTATGTGTGCGATTTGGATGACATCGTGAATCCGCCGCCGAAGCCAGAGCAGCCGGAACTGCCGGTGCTAAAGAACAATGACCAACGGGCTGCCTTTGTGGATGCATATGTGACGTGGCCGTTATGGATTGAGACGAAACAGACCGGGGAGCGCTACTACCGGTATGACCTGGAGGACGGCACCAGCATGGTGGTCAAGGTGTATCACGCAAGGATATTCGATGGATATGCGTCAGGAAGCTATGAGGCCAAATATCATGATGGTTACGGCCGGCATGAGTACTATCTGCTGCGGGATGGGAAGTTCTTCCGGGATTGTGAGGCAAACCGGGGATTATTGATTGAGAAACTGAAAGAGATTCAGAAGGTGAAGAAAGGATAGGATGTACAATGTCAGAAAAAATGATTGAAAACAACAAGGTAAGTGTAATTGGTGAGATTGTATCGGAATTTACCTTTAGTCATGAGGCTTTTGGAGAAGGCTTTTATCTGGTGGATATTGCTGTGAAGCGGCTCAGTGGCCAGGCGGATATCCTGCCGTTAATGGTGTCAGAGCGTCTGCTGGATGTACACCGGGATTATTCCGGTGATACGATGGAGGCCATTGGCCAGTTCCGTTCCTACAACCGCCATGAGGGCATCAGGAACCGCCTGGAGCTGTCCGTTTTTGTCCGGGAGGTCCGTTTCATGGAGGAATTTACAGATTATACAAAGACAAATCAGATATTCCTGGATGGCTACATCTGTAAGCCGCCGGTTTATCGCAGGACTCCCCTGGGACGTGAGATTGCGGACATCCTTCTGGCCGTCAACCGGCCGTATGGCAAGTCTGATTACATACCTTGCATCAGCTGGGGCCGGAATGCCCGGTATGTATCCGGTCTTGAGGTGGGGGCCAGGGTCAGGACATGGGGCCGGGTACAGAGTAGGGAATATGTGAAGCAACTGAGTGAGACCGAGTGTGAGAAACGGATTGCGTATGAAGTCTCAGTCAGCAGACTGGAGGAGATTAAGGATTATGTTCGTGAAACAGATTGATATGATAGAGGCCCTGCGGCTGGCTGCCGTAGGGCAGGAGATTAACATTATGGCACCGAACACCCCGGAACCGAAGCGGTGGGAGGACTATTCACCGGATACACTGCAAAACCTGCTGGGCGGCTGTCTGTTCTTCCGGAATGAACCAGCAATGGATAATTCCAGGCTTGAGCAGATGATGCCCCTCCCTATTGACAAAAATAAAAGCGGATCCAGGGATTCCTGCGTGGAAGATAGGTCCGCAGTGGACGGTCATCCCAAACGGGCCAAGAGGGTAGACAAGGGCAAGGTGATGGCGTTGCATGAAGCAGGCCGGAGCAACCGGTGGATTGCGGATGATATGGGACTGCATGAAGGGACAGTGTGCAGAGTTATAAAGGAGATGAAGGAGGAGAACCGTGAGAAAGATTAAATTATTCCCGGCGCCGCATACGGAGCTGCGCCTGGATGTGTCGGACGAGATGGAGAAGGACTACCAGGAGTGCCGAAGGATGGCACAGTCGGGGGATGATGGTAAGGACTGCAATACCTGTAGCTGGAGACCAGTGGAGATAGAGGACACCGGGCTGTGTGAGTGGCCCGAGGTAATAAGGCAGATGGATAGAGACCTTGTGGAGGAGTCGGGGGATGACTGCTGTAATCAGAATTAAGATTTCCGGGAGGCCGGAGGAAGGATGATAGTATGGGAAAAACAATAGTTGTTTGCAGTAATGATGATTGTGTTTACCGAGGAGATAACGGAGAGTGCGGGAAAGATATTATTTATCTGGACGATTTAGGCACATGTGAAGACAGTGAGTAAAATTAGGATTTCTGGGAGAACCGGAGAAAGGAGCCTGGATGGAAAGAGATTTTGAAAAAGACATCATAGAGCTGGATGCTGCAATAAAGTCCAACGCGGAACGGGATAATACTTTTACGTTGTCGGTACTGCAACGGGTGAAGGCAATCATGCTGCAACAGAAAGAAAAGCTGAAAGCCTATGAGGATACCGGCCTGACGCCAGGAGAAGTCCAATATTTAAAAGACAAAAGTGAGCCGAAAATGGTGGTGTGGACACCGGCATATCAATCATATTATTCCGCTGGTGATGAGGCAGAGTGCTTCTGTCCGGTATGCGATTCGGATGTGGTTGAGGATGATGATTATTTTTGTCCAACTTGCGGCCAGGCATTGAAATATCATGATGAACCAGAAAATTAACATTTCCGGGAGAACCGGAGGAAGGGAGATAAGATGAAAGTTAAGTTCCAGGTAAGAGAAAAGCTCTATGCAGATGTAACGTTTGAAATAGAATGTGAGAATCCGGAACAGGTGGAGGATGCGCTTGACCAAATTGGCGATTGTGTAGATTCAGATGGTTTAGCATGTGCTTTGTCTAACATTTTTGGATGTGAAAATGTACACGCCGATGGGATCGAAAGCACTGATAATATTTATCCAGCAGACGAGTGTGAGTTTTGGGATTGGCTTAGCGATGATGATTAATCTGTAAAACTGAAATTTGTGTGATTTTGAAAGGACAAAAAGGATGGCCAGCGCAACAACAAGGGTAGGATACGGTACGGGTGCTGGGCGTGTCCACACCTGGATGCAGGAGGAGGTGATGCCGGTGGACAAGGAGGTGCTGATACAGTATTGCGAGATGAAAGAGGAGATAAAGGACATAAGGCGACGGATTCAGAAGCTGGACAGGTTCCTGGAGGAGCCGCACCAGGTATCAGATACGGTGAAGGGGACAAGGCGGGATGGGACGATAGGAAGCATTAAGGTCACGGGATACCCCGTGCCGGAGCATTATCGGAAGCAGCGGCTGAGGGAGCGGTACAGGCAGCTTCTGGCGCGTAAGGAGGCGGAACTGCTGGAGCTGACCTGCCAGGCGGAGGAATATATACAGGGCATACCAAAGAGCGAGGTGCGGACCATGTTCCGTCTGTATTACATAGATGGCCTGCCTTGGTGGAAGGTGGCACAGGCCATGAACCGGATGTTCCCAAAGAGGCGGGTTAAGTTTACGGAGGACAGCTGCCGGGTAAGAAATAATAGATTTTTTGAAGAAATTTAAAAATGTTCGGCCATGTTCGCTTGAAAGGTGCTAATATGCTATCATGCGGAAGCCAGAGGGTGGAAGCATCCTCCCCATTTAAGCAGCGGCTGCCAGGTATCACAGCCTGGTGGCTGGCTAACCGGTATTGTGTAATCCCTCATAAGACAGGCCTGTACATTACGGGACAATGCCGCAGGGTACACAAGCGGTGAGGTATCTGGTTTTATCCCCCATGATGTTTTCCAGATACGTTGATTTTCTCCTTTGAATATGTCCCTGCTGATACGGTGGGGGCTTTTCTTTTGTCGGATTTTGATGTATGATGGAAGAAAATGCAAGGGGGATGTTTTGTGGAATATATAAAAGCTTTTTTAACAAATAATATAGTTATAGCATGGATTGCTCCGATATTTACGGCAATTATTGCAACTATAATAATAAAAGTATTTTCTATCCGAAAAAAGAACAAGGAGATAAAGGCAGCTAATCAAAAGTATGCCGATGCAATTAGACCATATGTTATTCAAAAAATTGAGATAAATGAACAGATAATTCATGGAATTCGAAATGCAATTTCAATGGAGTTTTCGGTTCCAGAAAAGTATATTTGCACAGATGGTGATTTAAGAGATATGCTTATGTATGATATTACAACAACTCGATTTATGACCGAACAAGGAAAGGCTGAATTAATACAGAATATCGTAAATATGTTCAAGTTTGAAGAAGAAAAAACAGAAAGTTACTATACCGTAAAAAAAATCAACAAAAAAGGAATTTTCTTTGCCTGCTTTGTCGGCATTTTGGGGTTAGTGGTGACAGTAGCTTTGTATTTGGCAGATCCAGAAGAAGCGAAGAACCCTAATAGTATCATACAGTTTATTATGTTCCTTTCGACACTTATATCACTATTCAGTCTCGTTGGAGCGACTTGGCACATTTTGGACATTTTGGCCATAGAAATTGATTTAGAAACATCTTCAAACAGAGGAATAATCGGAAGTATTGTACAGGCGAATTTAGAAATTATTGGTAGTTTAGGACGTATTCTTTATGGGTATAAATTTAGAAAGAAAAAATCAGAAGAAAGTTCCGTAAAAAAATCAGAAAAAGAAAATGATAATGAAAAAGAGAAAGAGAAAGAGAGGTAGCTCCGGCGACCTCTTTTATATTGCAAAACAAACAAATCGGAGGTGAGCAGCATGGCCAGAGCGCCGGATTCGAGAATAGAACAGGCCGAGGCCATGTACCGCAAAGGCATCAAATTAGTTGAGATTGCAAGTCAACTAAATTTGCCGGAAGGGACGGTCCGCCGGTGGAAATGCACTCATAAGTGGGATAGCGAACGTTCGGATAGAAATAGCGAACGTTCGGTTAAAAATCGGGGAGCACCTAAAGGTAATAAAAATGCTGCTGACTACGGCGCTCCAAAACAGAATAAGAACGCAGAAAAATACGGTTTCTTCAGCAAGTACTTGCCTGAGGAGACCGTTTCCATTATCCAGGAAATGCCCACGGACCCGCTGGACATCCTTTGGGACCAGGTGCAGATAGCCTATGCCGCCATCATCCGGGCGCAGTCCATCATGTATGTGAGGGACCGGGATGATAAGACCATCACTAAGATAGGCCAAAAGGATGGGGAGACGGTCACAGAGGAGCGCTGGGAGGTACAGCAGGCCTGGGACAAGCAGGGAAATTTCCTGCAGGCGCAGGCCAGAGCCCAGAAAACGCTGGAGGGGCTTATCAAACAGTATGATGAGCTGCTGCATAAAAACTGGGAGCTGGCCAGTGAGGAGCAGAAGGCGCGGATTGCAGTTCTGAAGTCCCAGGTTGAGAAGGACGAAGAGAAGCCAATCCAGATTACCTTTGAGAAGGCAGGCGAGGTACATGGCTGATGTACACAACGTAAAATTTGTATTGAATGACCATTTCTTTGATTTCGTCCATGACTGGGACCATAAGATATATCTGACTGTTGGCGGTTATGGCAGTTCTAAGAGCTACCATATTGCCGTGAAGCTGATTAAGAAGCTGTTGGAGGAAAAACGCAAGGCCCTGGTGGTCCGCGAGGTATTCGATACCATTCGGGATTCCTGCTATGACCTTCTGATGGAAGTGGCCGAAGCCATGGAGGTGACGGACTATATCACGTTTACCACGTCTCCGATGCAGGTGCGCTTCAGGAACGGCAGCCGCATCATCTTCAAAGGCATGGACAAGCCGGCAAAGCTGAAATCCCTGAATGGTGTTAGTATCGTCTGGATAGAGGAGTGTTCCGAAGTCAAGTATGCGGGAATCAAGGAGATTCTGGGACGTCTCCGTCATCCGACCCTCAGTAACCATATCATCCTATCAACAAACCCCGTGAGTAAGGGGAACTGGGTTTACAAGTATTTTTTCCAGGACAAGGCAGCCGGCTACAAGGTGTTGGATGATGAGGAACTGTATCAGAACCGAATAATGGTGGTCGGCAACACGTACTATCACCACAGCACTGTGGATGACAACTACTTTGTACCGGCGGATTACATCGAGCAGCTGGACGAGTTGCAGCAGCACGATCCAGACTTGTACCGGGTTGCTCGTAAAGGGCGGTTTGGCGTCAATGGCAAGTTAGTATTCCCACAGTTTGAAACAATGCCATATGAGAAAGGTATGAATGAAATCCGGAGAATCCGTCATCCGCTCAAAAAGAACGGCCTGGATTTTGGTTTTGTGGAATCCTACAACGCTTTATTGCGGCTGGTGATTGACCAGGATGAGAAAATCCTGTACATCATATGGGAATACTATAGCAGGGATAAGGATGATACGGAAATAGAAAAGGATATTGATGAATTCAGACAGACGCAGGAGCTTATTAAAGCGGACTGCGCAGAACCAAAGACTATCCGGTACTTCCGCAAACAGGGGTTCCGGATGCAGTCCTGCCACAAGTTTAAAGGCTCCAGAGAAGCGTACACAAAGAAAGTCAAGAGATTTAGAAAAATTGTCTGCCTGGATAACTGTCCGAACACCATAAACGAGCTGCAGGAGCTGACCTTTAAAGAGGATAAGGATGGAAATATCGTGGAAGACGAGTTTAACATTGACCCTCATACCCTGTCGGCTATCTGGTATGCGCTGGATGATTATGAGGTCGAGGACTTGAAAGGCGATGCCCTGCGGTTCCGGCTGTAGAAAGGCGTAAGCGATGTGTACACATGATTTCAAACAGGTAAATGATGTAAAGGTTTGTGTCCGGTGTGGTTTAACTATTCCCCAGGGTGGCAGGCCGTTTTTTGACAAGAAGATTGTGGCGTATTATCAGCGCCGGAAGGGAGGAAGGGACCATGGATAGATGGGTTGGGCGGCAGGCCTGTATGGAATATCCGGATTTTTCGGCAGAAATTCAGGCTATCCGGAAAGGGGGAATAACCCCGGAACTCTTGAATCGGATTATACGCCGCCATCAGGGATGTCGGGAACATATGAAACAGTTGTACGGGAGGTACCGCACAGAGACAGACAAGGTGCCGATTTTTACCAGGGAGCCGCGGTTTAAGGATGAGGGGGACCATCAGGCAGAGAGCGCAATTAATAACCGGGTCAATAACGATTTTTTTTCTGAAATCAATGATATAAAAGTCGGGTTCTGTGCAGGAAGGCCGGCAAATTATACGTATGGGGATGACTACCAGGCAGAAGAAGAAACTGGCGGAGAAGATGCGGTGGAGGCAGCAAGTAAGGCTCTCTCTGATTTTATCAAGCGCAACAACATGTTCGACATAGATATGGAGGCGACCAAATTTGCCGCGGTATGTGGCTATGCAGGGCGTCTTTTTTATGTTGATACTAAGGGCAATGAACGTGTGATGATAACGCCGCCATATGAGACCATCATCCTGTCTGAGACCGAGATGATGGAGCCGGAGTTTGGGATACGGTATTATCAGTACCTGGATCTTAACGACCAGCAGACATGGAAGGCCGAGTTTTATGACAGTGTGTCCGTGCAGTTTTATGAAGGCCAGCTTGACGCATTCAGATTCGTGGATTCAAAGCTGCATTTGTTTGATTTTTGTCCGCTTCAGGGTATCCCTAATAATCGGGAGTTGATAGGGGATGCCGAGAAAGAGCTGGCTCTAATTGATGACCATGATGGCAACTACAGTGATAACAGCAATGATATTGAGGGGTTTGCCAATGCCTACATGGTTTTTAAAAACTGCCGGATTAACGAGGACACAATGGCAAGGGCCAATGCTACCGGAGTGATTGGGGTTGATGTAGATGATCCGGAATCGCCATATGACGTGTATTATCTGACAAAAAACATTCAGGGGGATTTTGTCAACAGTCATCTGGACAGAGCGCAGGATAATATTTATAGGTTTTCAAAGACACCGAACCTTAATGACCCTGAGTTTGCGGCCTCCTCTGGCATCGCTCTGAGAATTAAAATGACGGGACTGGAGACCAAGGCAGGCACATTTGATGCAAAGCGGGTCAGCGCGGCTATCTATATGTTTGAGCTTCTGGCAAGCAGCTTTGTTAAAAAAGGGATTCCATTCGACCCTTTACAGTGCAACGTCAAATACAATCACAACTTCCCTGTGGACTTCCTTGGCGAGGCTCAGGCGGTGCAGGCACTGATTTCAGCTGGTCTGCCGAAGAAGATTGCCTTTGGAGCATTGTCTATGATTGATGACGTGGATGAAGTGATGAGGCTGATAGAAACAGAGAAGGACGATATTCCGGACCTGGACGAGGATGTTGCGGACGTTCCTCCAAGGGGGAATAGAGAAGAAAACCCGCCAGAAGGGGATGAAATAGATGGCTGATTATGACCTGGACCGGCTTCTGGCACAGGTACGCCGCATTGAAGAACATCGGGAGAAGGGCGCCGAGACAGAAATCCGCAGGACCTACCAGGCGCTAATGAAGGATCTTCGTCATTATCTGGCGGACACATATACCTTGTATGCGGAAGAGGACCAGCTTTCCTATGCAATCCTGCAGAAGCATGGCTATTATGCCCGGTTCCTGGAGGAGGTGGAACAGAAAATTAATGATATCTCCCCAGAGGTAAAGCGAATCATTCGCAGCACGGTGGACCAAACCTATGAATACACATACAATGGGATGATTGAGTGTGTGAAAAAGGCCGCTCCGGGCATGACAGTTACCACTGGCCTAAAAGCTTGTACCCCTGATGTAATCCGCCGGGCTGTGGAAAATCCCGTGTCAAAGTTGACTCTCAATGACCGTCTGGAGAAACACAGGAAGGAAATCATCTATGACATTAAGCAGGATATAAGCGTCGGATTGATGAATGGGGACCGATACAGTACCATGGCTAACCGCATCAAGAAATCAGTGGAGGGAGATTACGGGAAGGCCATTCGGATTGTTAGGACGGAGACCCATCGGGTGAGAGAGGCCGGCAACCATGATGCAGCCTATACAGTTGATGAAGTGCTGAAATCCGGGGAGAGTGGGATGCAGATGGTAAAGACCTGGCGGACCAAGAAGGATGAACGCGTCCGGCCAGCTAAGGCCAAAGGGAAGAACCGGCAGTACAATCACAAGAAGATGGACGGTGTTGCAATAACGGTGGATAAGGAGTTCACCCTTCCCAGTGGGGCTAAGGCGGTGGCGCCGGGGCAGAGCGGCGTGGCAGGGGAAGATATTAACTGCCGGTGTTATTTGTCGTATGGTTTGAAAAAGACCGTGGAAAATGATAAAATAGAATCATCAAAGAAGATAGAGTTTGAGCCGGCGAAAACTATAAAAGAGGCTGAGGAATATGCAAAGGGTACACTGGGGATTCCAAACGTGTCTTATAAAGGGGTGGATGTTACCACCGCCAATGAATGGAATCGTGGGCTGTCGGATACTTTTAGGCGTTTTCCTGAGCTCAAAGAAAATTTTGGTTTCGTTGGTGAATGTCACGAACGAAACAAGGCATTGAAACCTGTTGCAAAAAACAGTTATCTGGATGAATTGATAAAAAATAATCCTTCTCTTCCTAAGGAACAGTTGGAGCCATTCGCGGAAAAGAAGGTACGGGCACTTATGCGTAATGTATCTGTTGGTAAGAATACATATGCGCAAAGCTGGTCACCATCTAGGCCGGATTTTGTACAGTTCCGGGGAGTAACCGTAAACAAAGAATGGGGGAAGTCCTCATCAACCTTTCTTGAAGCATTACAAAATGATGTTTCTAAAAAATGGCATCCCGAAGGGTGCTCATCCATCAGATCTGTACTGGACCACGAAGTGGGGCATCAATTAGATTCGTTGTTGGGCATTTCAAATCTTCCGGAAATAAAGAGTTTGTTTGATTCTAGGAGTCAGGCTCAAATTACTGAGGGGTTATCAACGTATGCATGGAACAACCAGAATGCTAACAAATACGGTGAGATGATAGCAGAAGCTTGGGCAGAGTACTGTAATAATCCGGAGCCACGAGAGATTGCCAAAACAGTTGGGAGTAGAATTATTTTAGAGTATTCAGAATACGAAAAGATGATTGAGCAAGCAGAAAGGATGGGGTTGAGGTAATGACAGAGAGTGAATACAAAGAGAGGATGAGGGAACTGGGATGGACAGAGGCATTTATCCAAGAGTCTATAAAACTGCATAATGAAGCAAAGGCTCAGGGAATAGTCCTTCCCTATGAAATTGATTTAATTAAGGCGCCAACAGGGTATCCTTGTGGCGTTCAAAAATAAGGTGAAGATGTGTTGGAGAAGTATCTTGTGAAAACAGGGTACTTTTTTGTTGCGATATCGCAACGGAAAATGGCGTAAACAGCGTCTTTTTTTATTGCCCGGGATAAGGCTATAAACTGTCCTGCCGTCACTCCCGGAACGTGGGACGGTGAAATCATCAACACATGTGGACCTGCCATCTGCAACTCCTGGAATGTGGGGCAGAGATAGGGACTCGAAAGGAGCAGAAAAATGAAATTAACAAAATTAAAGGAATTACTAAAATCCGGGGCTGTCACCCAGGAGGAATATGACGAGATGTCAAAGACTGCGGAGGATGATACCAAGGCGGACCCAACGGATGATTCCCCAGAAGATGAGCCTCCGGAGGATGACCCATTGGAGGATGACCTGGAGACAAAGATTGCGAAGGCGGTCCAATCAGCTGTGGACCGTGCGACCAACAAGCTTGGAAATGAAAATAAGCTGCTTAAGGATAAGTTGGAAAAGACCCGAAAAGAAAAGATGACCGCCGAGGAATTGAGGCAGGTGGAGCTTCAGGAAAAAGAGGATGAGCTTGCCCGCCAGCAGGCGGAAATACAAATGGAAAAGAACCGCATGCACGCCATTAAGGCGCTGAAGAAGGCGGGGCTGGACGATGGCAGCGAGGAGACTCTGGACCTGGTGGAGTTTGTACTGGGGAAGGACGAGCCGGCGATTGATTTAAGGGTCAAAGCCCTGCAAAAGTTTGCCCAACGCGTTGCGAAGAACACGACCGATGGTATCTATAAGGCCAATGGCCGCACCCCAGGCAAGGGCAATGCCGGCGGAGGCAAGGATAACCCTTGGATTAAGGAATCCTGGAACCTTACGAAACAGATGGAACTGGAACTGAATGACCCGGAGCTGGCAAAAACCATGAAAGCCAGTGCAGGTATTTGAGAAAGGAGATAATAGACTATGCCTATTACTACGATTACAGATATGATTATCCAGCCGCATAAATTTGCGGAATACACAATCAGGAGGACCACAGAAAAATCGAAACTGGTGAGGTCAGGAGTCACAACGTCGGACCCAAGAGTAAGCCAGTTGATTAACGGAACCCCGAAAGGCGGTCATCTGATTCAGATGCCATATTTCAAACCTCTTGAAGGCGAGGATGAAGTGTTTGGCGAGTACGAAATGGAACCGGAAGGGATTGAGACTGGTAGCGGATACGCGACCATCCTGGTCCGCCAGAAATCTTGGGGGGACACAGACCTGTCACAGGTATACGGAGGTGCGGACCCCATGGCGGCCATCGGGGAGCTGGGCTCTGACTGGTGGATCATCCGTGAGAACATCATTATGTTAAGCACGTTGAAGGGAGTATTCGGGATGGCCCTGAAGGACCATGTCATGGATATCAGCGGGGAGATGACGGACAACTATATTGATGTTGATACAACCCTGGATGCCAAGAACCTCATGGGGGACGCCTATGACAAATTAGGCCTGGTATTCATGCATTCCGCAACCTATACCCAGCTGCAGAAACAGCAGCAGATCACAACGGAATATGATTCTGACTTGAAAATCCAGATAGAATATTATTTGGGGTACATGGTCATTGTTGACGATAGTATGCCAGTGCTGGGCGGCACGTTTGACACCTACTTCCTTGGAAAGGGATGTTTCGCGAGGGATGATGGTATGCTGCAGGGACTGGTTGGGTATGAGGTGGACAGAAAGAAACTGGCTGCTGAGAATTACCTGATTAACCGCAGATGTCTTGTCATGCATCCGCGCGGGTTGTCCTTTAACCCATCCGCTGATTTCGGGAAACTGAAAAACGGAAAGCCGAGAAAATATGCAAGGAATTCGGACCTGTCCAATCCGGAGAACTGGAGTCTGGACGAGGAGCTGAAGAATGTCCCCATGGTATGTCTGCGCCATAAGCTTAAGTCCAGTAAGACGGTACCTGTCACGGAATACATGAAGGAGCTGACCGTGGCGAGTATAGCCGGTACGACCAATGGGAAGACAGCGGTCACAATCACGGAAAGCAAGCTGGATAACAACAATACCTATGTGTATAAGACAGGAAAGAAACTTACCACTCCCTTAATCAATGAGGTCTGTGATACAGAATCAGATTATGTGGCTTGGAATGGAACGGATGACATTAAGGCAGTAAAGGGGAGCCAGATTGTCGTGGTAGAGATTGATTCGGCAGGGAAGGCAAAAGCAGCCGGCATTGCTGATGTGACAGTCAAGGAGGCATAGTGGGAGGTGAAGGCCTTTGACAGCAAAGGAATTTGAAAATCTGGGGCTGCTCCTGCCAGCCTCATCCCAGCTGTTTGTGGAAAGCGGTCTTGAATGGCTCCGGGATAATACCACATTGGAATTTGATATCACGGATATAGAATCCGTCAAAGCCCTGCCATCATCGGCCAGGCTTTTTTTAGTGAAGTTCAGTGAGGTGTGCAGCCGGGACACCGGGGTCACGGGTGAGAGCGTAGGCCCGATGTCCCAGAGCTTTACCACGGATTCCGTAGCAAAGCAGACGATGTCTTTTGCCAGGCAGCTACTTAAGGCTTATCTGAAGCCGAATGTAAAGTTCATCCCATGTAAGAGAAGGTGGAGCTGATGGGTGTGAAGTGGAAGACCACGAAAAATAAGTTTCCAGAGATGGAGCGAGCCGCTGCTGAACTGAACGGCCGGCGGGTAAATGTCGGCGTATTCGGTGAACAGGCCTGGCTGGCAGGAATCCATGAATACGGCTGTAAGATACAGGTGACGGACAGGATGCGGGCTTATCTGCATAGCCAGGGGCTGCATCTAAAAGACAGTACGAAATATATCACGATACCCGAGCGGGCTTTTTTGCGGAATGGGTACGACCAGGCAAAGGACGAGGTGGTGGATCATGCGGAAGCGGTGCTTTGTGATGTGATGTCCGGTCATATGTCGGTTCACATGTTTCTTGATGATGTTGTCGGCCTGCCTTTGGAGTCCGCAATTAAGGACTTTGCTACGGCTTTGGACAGTCCTCCAAATCATCCATTTACAATAGAACGAAAGGGAAGCAGCAATCCTCTGGTAGGAGGGCCGGGCGGTGGTGAGATGATAGACTCTATTACACATAAGGTGGATTGAAATGGGATTATTATACAATTTTGAACGTTTGATAAAAAAATATAGTGCGGATTGTCAATTGCTATCCGAATCGTCCTTCGGAAGCTATGTAGGCGGCGAATGGATACCGGACGAGGCGCCGCCATCACAGGGAATTACAGGTGCGGTCATTCCAATGATGGAACGGAAAATTTACCAGAGCGGAGGTACCTACACGGAACAGGACCGGGAGTTCATTACATTAACCGAAATTCCGCTGGAGCCGGCGCACTATATCGTCTGCGGCGGGGCAAAGTACAAGGTGCAGGAAAACATGGATTATTCCGATTATGCAGGCTTTTACGTCTACAATCTGAAAAGGGTGGGTGCATTTGATAGACCAGGAAAACATTAATATCATCGTTGCGCAGGGGCTGAATAATGCGACAGGATGTGAGGTGGTAAAATCAAACCTCGCAAATGCCCGGATACCGACTTATCCTTATATATCGTTCACCGTGCTGAATATGGATACAAAGAAAGGGACGTATTCCGTATCTAATGGACAGCGGTATATGCCTCTCACGCAGACCTGGAGCCTGACGGTACAGGGGGACAATGACAACAAAACGCAGCTGGCTGCCATGAAGGCAAAGGACTGGCTGGAGGAGGCTGGACGTTTGTATCTGAATGACCACGGCATTGTGGTACAGAACGTGGGGGCCATAACCAACAGGGATACACTTCTGACGATAGAATATGAATACCGGAAGGGGTTTGACGCGGTGTTGTCCATTATGAATGTAGTGGAAGCGCGGGACGGGGAAACAATTGACACAGCAGAATTAAAAGAGGAGTGATAAAACATGGCAAAAAACGATGTGGTTGTAAAAATCACGCAGAAACAGGTAGCCGGAACTGCCGGATTTGGTGTCCCTCTGATTATACAGGGAATGGGGACGGCGGCAAAAGAGTATGCGGAGTATGGAAGCCTGGATGAAGTGATGGAGGCAGGCTTTACCCAGGACCATCCAATTTACGGACAGTGCCTGAAACTGTTCATGCAGAATGACCGGCCTGCAAAGGTGGCCATATGCGTTGGAACCGGCAAGGTGACTGAGACGTTGAATCTTATTAAGGAGAAGGATTTTCGGCAGGTTATTCCCATCTTTGGAGATGAGGGGGATGACACTTTAAAGGACCTGGCAACGTATATTGAGACAACCGAAGATAAGATGTTGATTATTAAAGCAGCGGATGTGTCCGAGCTCTCCGCAATCGGAAAACTGGACCGTACCATGGCGGTTGTCTATGCTGGTTCAGATGAGGGAGTGGAAGGCGCCCTGGTTGGTGCCACGGCAGGTCTGACAGTAGGGTCCTTTACCTACAAGAATGTGATTATCAAGGGCATTGAGCCTGACCCGCTTACGGATGCGCAGATTGAGGCAGTCCACAAAGCCGGGGGAATCTGTATCGTGCGGAAGGCTGGGGACATCGTCACCAGCGAGGGGACTGTAATGAGCGGGGAATATGCGGACATCATCGACTGCAAGGATTATATAATTAAAAATATTGCCTATAAGTCCCAAAAGCTGCTCAACAGCTCTCCAAAGCTTGCCTTTGATAATACAGGCATTAGTCAGCTGGAGGGTGTGGTGACAAACGTGCTGAAGGATGCCTCCATTATGGGTATCATCGCTGTGGATGATGACGGAGTACCGCTCTACGCCACGGACTTTGACTCCAGAGAGGAAACCAGTGGAGCGGACCGGGCATCAAGGACTTATAAGGGCGGCAGGTTCTCGTTTGACCTGGCAGGCGCGATTCACTACGCAACCATCAACGGCACCATAGAAGTATAAGAGGAGGCAATTGGAATGGATGTAAGAACATATGACCCCAAAGACTGTGTGATTACAGTAGGCGGTGTTTATATTACTGGTCTGGGAGAGGACATGGTTTCCTGTGAGAAGGATGAGGATAATTTTACTACCAGTGTAGGGGCCCAAGGGGATGTTGTTGTGAACCAGAGTAATAATCAGCTGGGCACCATCACACTGACCGTGCAGGGCACCAGCCCGCAAAAAAGCTACCTGTTAGGGCTTGCAAAATCTAAGAGCATGTTTGATGTCTGGGTGATTAACAAGTCAATCGGTGAAAAGACCGGAGGTTCCCGGGCTATGATGAAGAAACCGCCGACCATGGAGCAGGGAGCCGAACTGGCCGACCGGGAATTTGAAATACAGGTATTTGATTACACAGTAGACTAAGGACGGTTATAGCTGTCCTCAATTATTTTGGAGGTAGAAAAGATGGATAAGAGTAAGTTTTACACGGTGGAAAAAGAATTCAACGGGAAGAAGTATGTGGCACAGTTCTCCGGCATCTCAGCAGCAGTCCGGGCGATTGACAGCTCGTACATTGAAGGAAGCAGCGTCACCAGTACTGAAAAGCTGGGACAGTACATTTTGAACAACATTATCGTGGAACCGAAGGGGTTAACTGCGGATGATTTCGAGACCATGGAGGAATACAATGCGGTGACGACCTGGGGGCGCGATGTGATGTACGGCAAGTTTCGAAACGGGACTGACACCGGCGCAGGCAAAACAAAGGGCTAGAGAGCGATGGGACGGGTGGCGTCTTGTGCTGGATGCCGGCATGGATTACCATGCGGTATTCTGGGATATGTCGCCATCCGAAATAAAAGAGGCCAACGCGGCGTATGACCTCCTTCTGGGAGCAAGGAAGAAAGCGGCAGACAAAGCCGCGAAAGGCAGGTGACAGGATATGGCCATAATCAGGGAAGATGTCGTGAGCATCGGTTTTGATGTCGAAAGGAACCCATTTGCGGACTTGACGGACGGCATCAATGAGGTAAAGGCAAAACTTGGAATTATGGACGCCGCTGGGGAAGGCCTGAACGATGTGGCGAAAGAAGCAAGGGCCGCAGGAGACGAGGTGGAAAACCTGGCCAACGGAATCCATGCGCCGCCAGGAGATGCGCTGTCCAAGCCGTTAGTGGAAGCGGGGAACGCTGCAGGTGTAGCTGAGGGGCAGGTCGCCGGATTAAGAGATGGGATGCTGGAAGTCGGGAAGGAAAAGCTGACCGATGGCGTGGAGGGGCTGTATGAGGGCCTCAAGGCGCCTAAAACCGGATTCAAAGACCTGCTCGGACAGGCTAAGAAAATTTCCAGGGAGAAGCTGGACACCGGTATCAAGCAGCTTCCGCCCCATCTGAAGCTGGGAATCGGGGCAGGAGCAGAGCTTGGAAAGGTACTGGGAAAGGCCGCGAGGATATCCTTCAAGAGTGTTTCTATGGGCGTTAAAAGTATCGCGACCCATGCCACGAGTGCAGCCAAATCCCTGGGGCAGATGGCCGTCAAGGGCTCAATCAAGGGAATTGCCGTTGGCCTGGCAGCGACGACGGCAGCCATGGGGGCGGGAGCAGTAGCAGCCTACAACCTGGGAACAGCTTATGAGACGAGCCTGGCCAAGGTATCCACAATGGTAGATACCAGCCTGATTACCATGGATGAATTAAGTGGTCAGGTCATGAGCCTGTCCAACACCACGGGAGAGGGCGCGTCGGAATTGAACGAGGCGGTCTATCAGGCTCTGTCCGCAGGAGCAAAATCCGACCAGGTAGTGGATTTGGTTGGAACGGCTGTTAAGGCCGCAAAGGGTGGATTCACGGACACAACTACAGCGGTGGATGGGCTGACATCAACCCTGAATGCATATGGTATGGCTACCAGCGACGCGGAAGGACTGGCAAACCAGTTTCTGATTACCCAGAATAAAGGAAAGACAACCTTTGGGGAACTGGCGTCCAGCATTGGCGGTGTTGCGCCGACAGCAAAAGCGGCTGGCGTGGGTGTGGACCAGTTACTGGCCGGAGTTGCATCCCTGACGGCCAACGGCGTTGGGACCAGTGAGGCCATGACTGGTATTAAGGCAGCGTTGTCCAATGTCATCAAACCCTCATCTGAGGCTGAAAAGATGGCGAAGAGCCTGGGTCTGGAGTTTAATACAGCTGCACTGCAAAGTAAAGGGCTGGTAGGCTTTCTGGATGATGTTAAAAAGGCTACCGGAGGGGATACCGACAAGATGGCCAAGTTATTTGGTTCGGTCGAGGCCTTGAATACGGTCCTAACGCTGACGTCTGATCAGGGCAGCCAGCTCATGAACGATACTCTGAACGAGATGGCCACCAACACGGGGGCATTGGACGCAGCTTATGAGACCATGGCGGATACGACGCAGGAGTCAGTCAGACGCGGTCTCAATACATTTAAGAACCTTGGGATCGGCATATTCCAAAGCAGTGAAGGAATTGTTTCAGATCTGACGGGCTTGTTCGCACGATCCGGCCAGGAACTCTATGAGGCATTTCAGGCTGATGGCATGGATGGGCTGTCAGAACAGATAGGAACGACGCTGACCAATGTACTGGTGACGTTGACTGGATATCTGCCGCAACTGGTCCAGGGCGGCATGTCAATCATTCAATCCCTGATTTCTGGTATTATCCAGAACCGGAAACAGATATCACAAAGTGTGATTGCAGGTGTCACCACCCTGCTTACCGGGCTTGTGCAGATGGCGCCTCAGCTGCTTACAGCTGGCGTCCTGATGCTGGGATCCATACTTCAGGGGCTGGACCAGCAGATGCCGAATATCCTGAATGCAGGGCTTACGGCCATTCAGAACCTGTGCGCGGGACTGCTGGCAAATGCGCCGTCAATCATACAGTCCGGAATCAGCATTATTATGCAGCTGCTGAACGGACTCATTGCAGCTGCACCGACCATACTTGTGACCGGAATACAGTTGGTCATCATGTTGGCGCAGGGATTAATAGCAGCAATACCACAGCTTATCCAGACAATACCGACAATCGTAAGCGCCATAATCACCACACTGATGAGTGTGGACTGGCTGAAACTCGGCCTGGACATCATAAAGGGCATTGGGAATGGCCTGGTCCAGGGAATCAAAGGTTTGTTCAGCAAAGGCAAAGATGCCGGAAAAGAGGTCGGTGACGGCGTAGCGGCCGGATTGGATGAAAGCACCAGCCAATTAACCGCCGCCGCAGACCAGACCACGGCGGATGCGACGGAAAATCTGAAACCGGATACGGACCTGCTGAATAATTACGGGATGCAGATGCCGGCTGCCGTGGCCTCCGGGATAGACAACGGCGCAGCGTTGGCAGAAGTATCCGCAGCCGGTCTGGGGACCGCAGCGCTGGATGCGATGAATGAGGCGATGGCCGGCACAGCAGAGGGAACGCAGCCGATACTGGACGGCCTGAGTATGTCTTTTGATGGAACCATGACCGATATGAACCTAACAGCGGACACACAGATGACACAGCTGGATACCGCGGTGCAGGCCGGATTTAGCGGCATAGTAACAGATGCCGGAAAATTTGGTAATGACTTTAAAGACGAGATTGAGAGGACCGATCTGTATCAATCCGGCATAAACATCATGCGCGGGCTAAACAACGGTCTTAAGAGTATGCGCAGTACAGTCATCAGTACCGCCAGAGGTATCGGAACGGACCTTAAGGGGGCCGTCAACGGTTCGCTGGATATCCATAGCCCATCCAGAGTCATGGAGGAGAGCGGTGAAAACACCGGGCTGGGACTGATAAAGGGCATGGAGAACCTGTCTGGAAAGATTACCAGGACAGCCCAGGGGATTGCGGACCGGACGGCAGTCAACATGTCTCCTATGCGGAGCCAATACAGCCCGGAGAGTACATCGTCCAGCGGTACCAGCCAAACCAGTCAGGTAAATACCTGGAATCCGGTGTTTAATCTGACGCTGAACGGTGCCAGTGCAAGCGACAGCAATGAGCGCAAGGTAAAGCGCTGGGTGAAGGAGGCCATGAAGGAAGCTATGGAGGGGATGGGCAGAACGAATCCACGACTGCAGGAGGTGTAGAATGGCATTGATAAATGATACCTATGTATTTGTGAAAACAGAAGATATTTCCAGAGAAGTGACGGCCAGCAGCCATCCGGTTGAGGAAGGGATTGACCTGACAGACCATGCCAGGCGGTCCCCGCTGGTCCTCAGCCTGACAGGGGAGATGGTAGGGGATGATTATGAGGATGATATCGCGCAGCTGGAGCAGATACAGAAAGGGGCGAAACTGGTAGAGTATACCGGTGTCAATGTCTTGTCGAGTGCACTGCTGACTAAGTTCATGACAACCCATGACGGGGCCATCCATGGAGGATGTAATTTCTCGGCTGAGTTAAAGGAAATCCGCATAGCGTCAAGCCCATATACAGCGGGAAGCGGGAACAGTGCCACCCAACAGATTGAAGAGGCGCCGGCACCGGCGGCCCAGGAACCGCCTGTCAGGACGCATACGGTGAAGAGCGGGGATACCTTGTCCGGTCTGGCCAAAGCCTATTATGGGAAGGCGTCCCTATTCCCGCAGATATTCAACGCGAACCGGGACAAACTGTCTGACCCTAATAAGATAAGGGTGGGGCAGGTTCTGGTGATACCATAAGGAGGCCGGCATGAGGGATAGAATCATCGTAAAGAAGGACTTAATCCCCTATGGCTTTAATATTGCACTGGGGAAAGATAAATTTAACATGAGGTTCGCCTATAATCAGCAGGCGGACCTTTTCAGCGTCACGCTTTACCGTGATGGGAAACGGTTGTGTGATGCCGAGCCGGTCATATATGGGGTGCCATTGTTCCGGGACGTCTACGAGAGCGGCGCGTTTCCGGCAGTGGATATTGTTCCGCTGGATGAATCCGGCCAGGAACGCGAGGTAAACTGGGAAAATTTCGGGCAGACGGTATTCTTAACAATTGATAATGGGAAGTGAAATAATGAAGCGTAGTTTTGTAGTGGATGGTCAACTGGGCGGGCCTGACTCGCGAGTAATTGAAGCCATGAACCGGCTGGAGGGAGAAATCGTCCTGGATACGGAACAGGCAGATACCAGCGGACTGTATGGCCATACCGTGATTATACAGACCGGAAATGTAACAATTAATCTTAATGAACTGGATTGTGAGTTTGACATACCATTTGATGATAATACGGAGGCAGATGAGGCAGAGATTATTGTCTACAACCTGTCGGATCTTACCATCCAGAATATAAAGAAGGGAAATCCCATAACGGTGACAGCCGGTTATGGAAATGACACTGGAGTTATATTTAGTGGTATCATATCAAAACCCCGGTCCTACTATACCGGAGAAGACCGGGTGACTGAGATACATGCAATAGATAAGCCGGAACTGGAAGAACGGGATTTGAAAAGTATATCATACGCTGGAGGAACCCCGGCCAGCCGTATCCTGCAAGACCTGGTAGGAATGACAGGGATGCCGGTGGCGGTGTTCGCCCCTAAACGGGACTATGTCTATAAGGATAAGGCAACAGTTGGTGGTGGTCTGATGGAGAACATCCGGAGGTATGCCGCGGTCTGTGGCGTGTCGGCGTATATCTGTAAGGGACAAATATATGTCAGGCACATCCTGGATGGTGATGGCTTGGATTTCACATTGTCGTCAGATACAGGGCTTCTGGAGTTGTCCGAGTTTGAGGAGGAACAGACCGCTGAGGATTTTAAGGACACGGTCCATGGATATGAAATGACGATGCTCCTGCAGCACAGGATAACAACCGCCAGCCTAATTAACCTACAGTCCAGGAATGTATCCGGAGTATACCGGGTGCGTGAAGGGAGCCATGCCTATGACGGTACGAATTTTGTTACGAAGGTGAAAGCGATTGAATGTCCGCCGGTACCAACTGGCGAGGCAGCTTCAGAAGCAGGCAGCTCCGGTCTCCCGAATCTGTCTGGATACAGTGGCGTATCCATTGTTGACGGCCTGAAATCCATTGGAGCGGATAGCTCCTACGCATACAGGAAGGTCCTGGCGGAGCAGCTGGGAATACAGGGGTATGCCGGGACTGCGGCACAGAACCTGGAGATGCTGCGCAAATTAGGGGCGAAAGTGGGGTGATGTAATGAAAGGAATCGTATTTAACAACATGATTGAGCAGGCCATGTTGGAGATACATACGGGATTCTGCGGGAAGGTTATCAGCATCAGCGGGAACCTGGCCACCATCCAGCCCCTTAATATGGTCAAGGCAGCTGGCGGACAGCCCCAGAAACAGGCAGTGATACCAAACTGTCCGGTCATCCAGGGAGCAAGGCGGTTTGTGAAGACAACACGGTCTACATCAACCGGCGGTGAACCATCCCATAAGCATACGGTTGAGGTATGGGATGTGGTCGGGCCCGCCCCAGGGGACACGGTATTCTGTGTCTGCGCGGACCGGGATATTTCTGAGACCAGGACGGGCTCATTTGCAACACCGGTAGCCGGTCACCACTCTCTGGCCGGTGCTGTTGTGGTTGGAATACTATAGGAGGCATGTATGAAAGGGTTTTCGGTGGATATCCATGGCGATGTGGTCATGGAGAAGAATGATATCAAGCTGGTCTATGGCACGGACCTGCTGATACAGAAGATACGTCAGGTCCTTAGTACCAACCGGGGGGAGTGGTGGCTGGACCCCAAAGAGGGTATACCGGTGCAGAAGGTATTGAGAAAGAATCCCAACCTTGCGATGGTACGAGATTATGTGCGCAATGTGGTCTCACAGGTGGATCCCTCACTGCATATGACGCGCTGCGACATTATGACCGAGGGAAGGGTGCTGAGGATTATGTTCTCCGTCTCCAGTGCGGATGCGGCTGCGACAGCAGAAGTGGAGGTATGATATGGTTTTGACAGAAAAAGGATTCCAGAGGCCCACGTATGATGACCTTCTGGCGGCCCAAGTTGCAAGGGCAAAGAAGCTGTTTGGCGAGGATATTGACACAAGCGGCCAGTCCATTCTAGGGAAATTCATTCGGATTAATGTATCTGACCTGGCGGAATGTTATGAGCTTCTGGAGGACATCTATTACTCCCGGTTCCCAAACAGCGCCAGGGGCCAGAGCCTGGACCGCCTGTGTACATTTGCTGGGGTGGTGCGTGACCCGGCAACAGCTGCACGCATAAAGGTGATGATTTATGGAACTGTTGGGGCCGTGGTCCCGGCGGCCTTTGCCATATCCGGGGGTGGCCATGTATTTTACGTTGATATGGATTACGTTGTGGGTACGGACGGAACCGTGGAGTGTCTTGCTGTTTGTGCAGAAACCGGAGACGCGGGGAATCTTATTCCTGGGACAGCACTCATGATTGAGAATCCGGACCCGGACTTGGAACGGGTAGAGTTTGTGGGGATTGATACCTATGGCCAGGAACGTGAGGACGACACATCACTCCGGATTCGGTTTGGCCTCTCCGTGGCAGGTGCAGGCAGTGCCTCAGTGGACGCCTTGCGTGGGGCGTTGTCCAGGGTAGCACTGGTGGACGGAGTGGCGGTTGTGGAAAACGATACGGAGGAAACGGTGGATGGGCGTCCGCCCCATAGCTTTGAGTGTTATGTACTGGCGCCAGAGAGTCAGGACCAGCTGATTGCGGAAGCAATCTTCTCAAAAAAGCCTTTAGGGATTAAGAGTGTCGGACAGGTGGAGGTAGAGGTACTGGATGAAGGGAATAAGCCTCATACCGTCAGATTCTCGCGAACTATTAAGCGGATAATCCATATACAGGCCAGGATACTGACGAATCAATTCTTTGAGAATACCGGTGTCGGTCAGATTAAAGCCAGTTTACTGGAGTACATTAATAATCTGGCCAATGGTGATTGCGTGTATCTGACCAGCCTATATGGTTACATACATAAAGTCCATGGTGTCGTTAATGTACAGGAACTGCTGATATCAATTGATAATGGGGATTTTGCGGCCAGAGATATCGTCATTGGGGATTATGAGGTTGCAAGGTCTGAGGAGGAAGACATAGAAATCGAGGTGACCGGATGAGACTGGTTGAACGTCTACCGGATTGTTACCGGAAGGATGAGGACAGTAATAACCATAAGCTGTTGGAATTGGAAAGGCTGGCAACAGAGGAATTAAGATTGGACATAAAGACCGTGCTGGATTCTCTGGACCTGAATCAGGCGAATGGAAATACTCTGGACTTATATGGGGATATGCTGGGGCAGCGCCGTGGCCTGTTGAATGATGAACAGTACAGGTACATGATACTGGCGAGGATTGGCCGGAATGTGGTCCAGGGTGATTATAATTCAGTCATGTCCACGCTGATATTGATGTTTGGCAGCCAGGCGGGTGATATTACCCTGGATGACCTGGAGGTCGTGGAAGGGGAGCGTCCTTGTGTCGTCAGGCTTACAAAATTTCCAGTATATGTCCTAATCAATGCCGGATTTTCCAGCCGCCAGGCCGTGGCCATGATAGAGTCACTGCTCCCTGTCTGTGTAACCTTGTCTGCAGATAACTTTGAAGGGACATTTGAATTTGCGGATACGGCTGATGTGTATGACGAGCAGGCTGGATTTGGAAATATCGGGCAGACCATTGGGGGGTATCTGGGATTATATCTGGGAGACGATGACAAGATTCCAGTGTTGCCAATATAGAAGAAGGAGGAAAAGATGGCGATTAAATTTGATAACAAGGCGCCGGAATGGGATAATTTAGGCGCGGAGCCGGATGCAGAATTAAAAAAAGGCGGGTTCCTGGCGGGTTACAAACCTCCGGCCGCATACTTCAACTGGTTCTTCAACCGGACATATGAATGTGTGAAGGAATTACAGGAGAAGCTGGTCTCCAACCTAAAATCGCTGGCATTTAAGGATAAGGTTGGGGATGATGATATAACAGCTGTTGCGGCCAACAAGGTCACGCAGGACAGTAAACACCGGATGATTACGGATGCAGAACGTAGTACCTGGAACGGAAAGGCAGATGCATCCGGAGGTGATGTTTCCGAGATGACCGTAAAAACCTTGGAGACTATCACAACCGAGTTCCCGGTTCCGGTAGCCGGCGAATGTACAAAGACATTTCTGGGTAAGGTTAAGAAATTCTTTGAGGACACAAAGAATTGGATGACCGGCGTCTGCTTGATTGGACAGATAGTGAATAACTGTGTGACTAACAATGCTAAATTGCCGCTGTCGGCTGCTCAGGGCAAGGTACTGATGGACCTTTATACTGTGCTCAATACTAAGAGCGTGTATGCTGCGAACGGGCAATATATATACAATTACGTAACGGCGCACTACACATACCAAAATAATGTCGTTGGTATCATCCCCATATGCGTTAAGGAAGGGAGTGCTATCACCGTGGATAATGTACAGGCGTGTCTAACAGGCTCCAGTGCATATTATGATGTCACTAAAAATGTAATATCGTTTGAACGTCAAAATGATTATTGTATCGGAATTGCATTGGAATTAAGCAACGCATATGCCAACACTGCGTTGAGAGTCACATTTACCATCAGTCCTTAAGTCTGCTTGATTAAAACGACTTTAGCGGATATGTTGATGGTTTGCGGAGAACCGCTATAATTTTGAAATGCCACCCGGACAGAACCATTTGTCAACTGGTGAATGCCAATTATGTATGCCTGGGAATTCCCGCCCGTACAATTTATAGTTGCTGAGATTGGAATGTATCCGTCCTGTTTTGTAAATGGAATATCAGCAAACCAGCTTTGCCCGGCAGATGCCGTTATGGGGACTGACGGTGTATCAACATAAATAATCTTAGTATTGCGCCCATTAGTATGATTATTCAGGCAAAATTCAGTTTTATACATTTTCCGTAGTGTGTTCAATACTAAGAAAGCAGAGAAGCAGTGGGAATATATTGGAAATTCATTTAATGACGTAACATTTGCGCCTAATAAATACAGCGAAATATATGTATGTGCATTTATAGATGATGATAACAGCAAAATGATACCATTTCTTTTGCCGCTTGAGACGATTAAACACGGCCCAGACAATTCAATCACTAATCCCAGATTTGCAGGTGCATCATTATATAATGGATGGGCTTTACTCCATTACAATGACGGACTTATAAGAATGCAAAGTAGTAGCGCAGGAAGCACCTCAATATATGTCTACGGTAGATAATGGTTATCAAGATACATCAATTATTGTAAATGGACCTCCGGATGCCAATGATTACAATGCTTTCCATCCAGTCCAAGAATTATTATATCTAGCCCTAATTGATGCCGCCGCTGGTGAGCCATTAAAAAAGGTTATTTGCGCGATACCACTTCCGCCATCAAAAGCTAATACAAAAATTATCCCGCCACCCGTCCATGGTGTATTAGCAGCATTGGAAAAATACCGATAAAACCCTGATGTTGTAGCGGCGTTAGCATCAGTGATGTGGGTAGTGTTATATCTTCCATTAAAGGCATCCCTCAGCCAAACAAATTCATTAAGCGGAGCTTTATTAGTATAATGCCCCGAAGGCAAAAAAAACAGGCTGCATAATAATACCATGCAATTGTAACTGTGCTCAACCGCTATACAAGGGTACAATAAATAAACCTCCCTGCAGGCAGGCTTTCAAAAGTTCTATCTTGTATTATTTTCTATCCAGCCGCATACATATCGTACTCGTACTTAATCTTTCCAACACCATTTTTGGCATAAATCCGTGTAGTTTCAACACTGGCATGCCCCATTAAATCACAAAGGGTTGGTAATGGCATACCCTTATTCAACGCGCGTGTAGCAAATGTATGACGAAGCAGATGCGGAAAGACACGCTTTCCCAGCCCGGCCTGGTTTGCAATTCTACGGATGATATTTTCCAGTGCATTCTTCTTCAGACCTTGGTGAGGCGCCCTGCTGGAAAGTATAACAGCCCCCGATCTACGGCCATCTAAATACCTTTCCAGATACTCCATGGCTCTGTCTCCGAAGAATACAATACGCTCCTTCTGGCCTTTTCCCAGTACTTTCACGCATCCAACCTGCATATCAATGTCCTCTACACGCATCCCTACTACCTCGGAAACACGACATCCAGTTGCCAGAAACAGCTCCAACACTGCATTATCACGGACGTTTCCCCCACAGGCAATCCTCAACTTCTCAACCTCCCTGCTGGTTAAAGCCTCCCGGATTTCTGCCACATACTTAATGGGGTCAACTGTTGCCATGGGATTTTTTCTGATATACCCACGGTCATGCAGAAACGCAAAGAAAGAGCTTGCGATACGTCTTTTATGGTCCTTTGTGCTAGTACTTATTTGCCGCACCTGCTCATAATAGTTCAGGCACTCAACCACATCTTCCCCTGTTATCTCCTGTACAGGCTTTCCCACATATACCAGCAGGTCAGTTAGAAACCGTTGGTATTGGTTAACTGTACTGGCTGAATAGTTCTCAAACCTCATTTTTCCAATGAAAATGTCCAGCTCCGGGAAGCTGACCACATTGGTACTCAGCCCTGTCTCCCTCTTGGCCACCTCATAGTTTCGGAGCACCGATGATAATGCCCCATCAATCACCTGCAGCGCAGGCCGGTCCAGCTCATTGGATAGCCTGGCCATCAGTTCATCTTTCAATCTTATTTCATCCATTCTAAAACCCCCTTCTCGTTATATTTGGATACTTCCATTGTACGAAAAGGAGGCCTAATCTTCCAGCCTGCTTTACTGTGCGCAATACTAAGATTACAGATTTTGATAGCCGAATACATATTGACGATACCACTACCATTGCAAATCTTAGCGCTCAGATAAAGACAGGATTCCAGTGTGTCTATCTGAAAAGCGCTAATTTAAAGCCCAACTATGGGCATGGTGTGATTTTAGAGCTAAATAATGCATCGGGACTATATGCGATAAGAATAATATCCTGGGATGATGATACACCCAATATAGGAATGTATTATGGCATTAAACTGAGTCCCTCCACGTTAATCAAGGATGTAAGTTACTTTAGCCTACAAGTCAATCGTTAGTTTATCCTTGGTATTTGGTCAGATATGCAATTTTCCCAACTATTGAAACCAAATGTTTTTCCAAACACCACCACTTTTAATTTTGTAATAAGGTTTTTCGGTACTATCTGACCTATAGGCAACGATTCGTATAGTATTGTCAGATATTTTCAGCACAAGACCAATGTACACATTAATCGTTGGGAGATAAGGGCTAGACGGTCCTGCAGAAAAATTATACATTCCATCCATAAGAGCATCGCAAGTGGCTGTTATATCTTCCTGCTCAATGTTGATATTTTTTGCTTTATTGAACAGTACCTCATAATTAGTATTGCGCCCATTAGTATGATTATTCAGGCAAAATTCAGTTTTATACATTT
>OMGG01000340.1_pt1 | contig 34955 bp, 27 predicted proteins | sample 1645891 | NCBI WGS metagenome assembly OMGG01 (sample SAMN05578587, study PRJEB25193) | human gut metagenome | biome: Human Microbiome; feature: human-associated habitat; material: feces | host: Homo sapiens | place: USA:Birmingham
CCGGGGCCATATATTCCGTGTATGCATCCAGATTCATGGTTTCAATCAGGCAAAGAACCTGCCCGTCTTCATGCTCCTCGTCAAACCCTATCCGCATCGTGCACAGCTCCCCATTATACAGAACCGGGGCCATATATTCCGTGTATGCATCCAGATTCATGGTTTCAATCAGGCAAAGTACCTGCCCCTTCATTCCCATATAGCTGTTCTCCGGAGCCGCCCGCAGGGTACCGTCCACGCCAATATCCACATCACTGTCTGTGCAGAGAAGGTAGTAGTTCCCGTCATCCCCCACAGGACAGAATACAGCCAAATACGCTCCTGTCACGTCGGAAACATCCTCGGGGGCTATGCTGATTTCCACTGTACCGTCCTTATGCGCATTTATGTCCCCCCATTCCACGCCGCTTTCCCGGGCCAGATACGCCGCATATCCATCCGTCAGCTGCCTGTAGGCACTGCAGAATCCTGTGGTATCATACGTTTCAAGATCCTCGCTCAGATAGGGGTTGGAACCGCTTGGCAGGTATATAGTAAGACCGCTTGGATTCCCGGGATAGCCTTTGGCCCACTGGTCCGTCACAAGCTTCCCCATCCGCTCCTTCAATGTCTGAAAGGCGCTTTCATCCGGATATACGCTCTGGCAGGCATCCAGGAATTCCAGTACATCCACCAGCTCCGGAGAACCTCCCGCCTGTCTGCTGCCAAATGCCAGCATTTTCATTCTGTCCTTTCCCAGCTCCCTGTACAGCTCTTCCCGCAGTTCCTGGGGTATCCCGTCCACATATTGGTGAAATACCTCATGAAATGCCGGATATTCCTTCATATCCAAAAGGCTCATGGCAACAGGCGCAGTACCTGAGGCATAGTAGGCATCATAGGCATCCACCATAGACCGGCCTACTGCTTCTCCCCATTCCATATCAGACGGCAGACTGTCTCCCAGAGCTGTCATCCAGCTGTAATCATATCCATCCTGAGGTTCCAGCTCCGGAGATGCAATGACATAGCCGGCCCTTCCCTCCAGACAGTCAGCAATCTCCACGCTTCCCATAAGGCAGGCGTCAAACGCCACAAAGTCAAACGCTTTGTCTGCCATAACAGAATGGTCCAGAGCCTCTCTTATCTCCTCTAACGAGAGCCCGTCCCCGTCAAAATGACTGTCGCTTCCGTATCCACCCACCGGACCTCCTCCATGATTCCACAGTATCAACCCATAATGGTTGGCCGGATAAGACTGGACGCCGTAATTGACAAAATCCGTCAATGTATCCGCATCCCCCATGTTCCTGATTTCCATGGGTTCCATGGAGGATATCCCATCCTCTGTCAGAGAAAATCTGGCATAGGGTACACCATCCATTTCATCCAGCTCCCACCGGGTGGAGCCGCCTGCCTCAACCACCACATGAAGAGAGGGGAAATTTTCCTCCTGTCCCGCCGTCCTCAGGGCATCCATCATTTCCCTGAGGTCCGCTGTGGCTGCTCCATAATCCCCTTCCAGGTCGCTTCCGTTCATGTAAACCATGATTGTACTGTCCGCCGCCTCTGCGGCCTCTGTATACTCCTTTACCTGTATGCCCTGACGCTCAGAGCCGCTCACCGTATAGAGAGCCGCACCTGCCAGCAGGGCGCTGAGGGCCGCCGCGATTCGCGGCGCAGTGACCCTCTTTCTTTTTTCATCCATCTGCCAATCTCCTTTTCATTATCTGTTCAAAATCATTTTTCTGCTTCGTGTTTTAACGCCTCGCATCTTGCCTGTTCACAGCCTACAGCCTGCTGTCATACCTGCCCTTGCGGCTCCTGTTCCTCATTACGCGCACGTTCTCAGAGGTCCGGGCCCCAAATTCCTGCCTGGCCTCGTCCATATACTGGTGAATCAATCCCTCCCGGGAAAGATTAATGTAATTCTTGCCGCTGCGGTCCACAGGAAAGCTGCGGTACATGGCCTCCTCGGTCTTATTCAGCACGCGCTCCATACTCCCCTCCGCCGCGGACAGCGCCTTCTTCTGTTTCTGCTCACCTGTTTTCTGCTTTTGAAGCTCTGCATACACCAGCATCTGTTTTCTCTGGCTCTCCACCGCGGACATGCTCTTCTTTACCTCATCGTACAGCAGCTTTGCCTGGTCGTAATTGCGAATGACATCCTTCAGCTCAGACAGCTCCTCATCCCGGAACACGCCCTCCTTTTCTTTCAGGGTAATCTTGCGCTTTAATCCCCCCATGGAGCCGGACAGCGCCTTCACGTCCCCGGCCTGTTCCCCCGTACTCAGGATACCGCCCACACAGTCCAGGGCATTCATATACTCCTGGTTCATCTGGTCAAAGTCAGACATGGGTTCGCTAAACTCCCTGATATAGGCTTCCTGCATGGAACGCATCAGCCTTGTGGAAGATTTCATCTGTTCCCTGGCACCTGCCAGGCGTCTGCACTGCTCTTCTATGGTATACGTCTCATGGCTGTACCGCCTGAAATTGCTGCGGAAAGCCCCGTCCTCAATGTGGTCCAAATCATTCTTCATTTGCCCGTTCATATTACCTGATACCGCGCCTGCCGCATCGGATTTCAGGGCAGAGTGGCCCATCTTTGTCTCGTACCGGTAGGTCTTTCCCAGGGCGACAAACTCAATGGATGCCCTGAATTCCTGTTCGCTCATATTAGCCTTGCCGTACAGCTCCAGCCGGTTGATATAGAAGAATGACAATGCCCCCTGTATCACGGCATTGACCGCTTTCATGACACCTTCTCCCACTTTTCCAGCCAACTGCACTGCGGCCTTGGCCACCTGAAGGGCGGCTGTGGCCACTCCGATTGCCACATATATGCCGGCCTTGGCCACCTCATAGGCTCCTATCTCAATTCCCTTTGCAATGGCCACAAATGCCTTCTTCCACCACTTGGCATTCCTGATGGAGCGTTTGCAGTCTTCAATTTTACGGTTCAGGGAATCAATCTGGCCATACAGTTCATTCACATGGGCCTGGGCCCTGTCTATCTCCCTGGTAGCATTCTTAATCTTATCCCTGAGCCGGTCAATGGCTCTGTTTATGCTCTCCTGCACCGCCTTCAGTTTTTCCGCCAGCTTGGACGTATCAATCACCAGACGGAATTCAAACCCGCCCCGGTTAAAATCCTGGTAATTCACCTTCAGATGAATGCTTACATCAAAAATCGCCAGCCAGTTAAACCGCACATCAATGGATATAAGCCCCTTACAGAAGATAATCCTGGTTTCAAAATACAGGATGGACAGCAGTTCAATCCGTCCGTCCAGATAGAAGGTCACATCCTTCTTGCCTGCGGACAGGAAGAATACAATCCCTCTCTGCTCCTTACCCATAAACTGCCTCAGCACACTGTCCGCCGGCACGGGAAGGGCTTCTCCGGACTCCTGCCCTGCTTGGGAGGGACCTAATTTCAGGAATCCCAGATTAACCTCCGGTATGCGTCCATACGCCAGCACCCCATCCCCCTCCCGGAAGGAAAACAGAACCTCGAACCGGACCTTGAAAATCTCAATGACTCCGCATACAAAGATTCCCCGCTCCACCGTGTAACTGCCCAGCCTGGTATTTACATCCGCATAGTAGAACTGAGCCGTAAGCTTTATACCGCCTGAACCGTCTATGTAATAATGCCGCATCCGCCGCTGGTCCACCAGGTCCACTCCATCCCCAAAGGGAGACGCCTTTACCTGATCCCTTTCCAATACCAGGCTGTTATCATGGATTCTCTGGTTAAATGCCTCTGCCAGCCGGGCTCCGTCCGCACGCTTAACCATTTCCCGGTCAAATGCCTGCATGTCCTGGAAAGGAAGTCCCAATATACGTATAAAATCAATGCTGTCAAGACCGTCAAAGGAACATCCCAGCAAATTCCTCACCAAAATGGGAATGGACAGGTCACTGACTGCTGCGGACAGCAAATCCAGCTTTGGGACCGACCCTGCCACAGTAAGCATTACAGCCCCAAACAAGTGGATTTCCCTTATATAAAGATTGGCAAACATGGCAAAGGAAGGGCCCCGGTCAAACCCTACGGCCAGACAGGTATCCCCTATGGAAAAGGGACCAGCCAGAGGAATTGGTTCCCTGACCTCTCCAAAGGCCTCCACCATAAAGCGGGTTCTGGATATGCCGCAGTTAACATGAAACTCCATATCCGGCACAAAAGCAAACCGAAAGGAGCCCTGAAGGGCCAGGGACAAGGCCCTGCTTCTTAGCTCAACTGCCAGACACATATTCCTGCTCTCCATGAAACTATTTTTAGATGCAGGTATTTCCGCCATGCACAGAAATCCATCTTCACCCGCCCCCAGGAAAAGCTGCGCCTCCTTAAGGCCGAACAATTCCCTGAGCGCTTTCTCAAACACGCTGTCTCCATTCAGTTTTAAATGGGAGTAGGTAAGAAGGCTGCACCTGTCAATCCGGGCCGGAAAGGCCTCTGCTCCCGGTGCCTCAGCCATCAGGTCCCGGGGACTCAGCCCCTTTCCCACACGTCCGAAGAAATAAAACTCCTCCATCCCAAAAAAGTCCGCTGCCTTTTTTACTGCATCCATAAGGGATGATACCTGGGCATTTCCCCCAATACTGTCTGCTGAAAATGAAAAAAGAATGGCTGCGCTTCCCCTGCCTGCTGCTGCCTTGAAATACAGCCCTGGTTCTCCATAACCCAGGGCTGTGATTCCATGAATGCAGGAAAGAGTGGCGCGTTGACTGGAAGCATGTACCAGGCCGGAGGCGTATGCCTTGAATTTAGAAGCCATTTCACTGTTCACAGCCTCCAATAATCCTGCGGGCCCCCTCTGGTCCATCTGCAGTTCCCCGTAAAATGACATTTCGTTCTTATCATACCAGACAGCCAGCTTGGCCGGACAGCCCTTGACGGCTCCCTCCACGGCTATACTGCACGACATCTGCCTCTGGTTCATTCCTGCCGCTCCTTTCCTGCAATCGTTCCATGATGCTTTGTCCATTACTTAATGTAATGCTTTAAATGCTGCTTTGAATGCTGCTTTGAATGCTGCTTTATCTGCAGCTTCCCAAACTGTGTTTCCTGCGCTACTTAGCGGCCTGACTCTTGTCCGGCAGTGCGGCCACGCCCAGATATTCGTCCACAGTAATCAGGGCCATCTTGTCCACTACCTTCTTTCTGTCCGTATTCCAGACAGAAATGGAAAGGTTGGTCACATCCACAATGGGCTTAATGGTTTCCGGTACCAGACCTTCTGTTACCACCTGCAGCTGAAACGCATACTCCAGGACAGAGTTCTCTCCCTTTTTACAGATGTACAGATACGCCATCTGCAGCCTGATTACAATATCTTCCAGTTTCATGGATGTGGAGCCGCCGCCCTCCTTGGCGGCCTCGGTCATGGCTGTCTCAAGCTGGGTCGTATCCACGGCAGTATCACTGCCAGACACACCCTTGGCCATCTTCTTGATATCGTCAATCAGATCCTTTACCGAAATCCCACTGTCCGGCGTCTGTTCTGACGGAATCAAAAGAACTGCGTATCCTCCCTCATTTTTTTCATACATGGCATGAAGCTGGGTCCCAATCAGGGAAAAGTCAATACCTATTGAAGCTTTTAATGTGTTGTTTTCCATTCTGCTGCTCTCCTTTTCTTAGATTATTTTGTATTCTATCTATCTCAATGCAGCCCTCCGGATGACTGCAAAGCCATCATACCGCTGAAATGGCGCCCACTACGCCTTGACGGCATCCTTTGAATGATTACCGGCATGAATGGCTGTTAATTGCTGAAACCATATCATGTTTCTGATGTAATATCCTGGCACTGCTCTAACCAGGGTGTGATTTTATCAATTCGCACCATCCTCTTCGGCAGGAAAAATGGCGTTCTGCATGTAATGACCTGCTCCACCTCATCCATTGTTTTCTGCAATTTGCGTGTCCATTTTCCCAATTCTTCCCAGGTGTCTCTGTCTCCTCCCTCTGCATACAATATACATTCTTTCTCTGTAAGCTCCATTCCGGTTACCGTATCATGGGTTCTCCAGACCAGCCGGCTGTATGAATCTGAAATTATCTGTTCCTCCCCACCAAGAGTACTGTTCCTGTCACGGCACAGATCCATCTCATCCGCCAGGCGTATGATGCCCGCGATATAAGGAAGGCAGACAGACTCGGTCCCTATTTGAAATGCTGCGGGAAAGGCATTTTCATCCCACAAATCCGTTTTTCTGTGTCCTCTCACTGCCTGCATAACAGGAAATACATACTCTTTCCGGATTTCAAAAATATCACTGTATTTTTCCACAAGCAGGGCGCTGAATTCCTGATGATATTCCCGGATCAACTCTGCTTCTCTGCCCTTGGCAGGATATAGTTCCCCGCACAGCACAGGGGCCAGTCCCTCAAAATCAGCTTTTGAAATCCCCATACCCAAATCATGGAACAGAATCCCCGTCAAAAGCACATACAGCTCGCTTCCATTCAGCTGCAGCAGACAATCTCCCACCAGCTGTCCGGCCAGATTCATAATATTCAGGCAATGAAGGCTGCTGTGGTCCGTATACTGGGGAAATACGTTCCTGTACCGGTCCAGCATCATACAGGCTCCGGTGGAAGCTTCCAGATAGTTTCTGTGAAGGCTGGGAGAACACTGCTTCAGGCGTTTCTGCAAAGCGAACTCCCATTTTTCTGTAGCGGTATGGTTTATGTACGTATCAGTATGTTTTATATCTTGTTCCTTGTGATTCATGTATATATCACTCCTTCTGCTGTTCATAAAATGGGGTTATATGATGGCCGCTGTACGTTCCTGATCTTTTCTTATAATCTCTGACTGTTTTTTTCTTATAATGTCTGTCTGTAGTCTCTTGCCGTAGCCTCTTTGCCGCAGTCTCTTACCATCATCTCTTGCCGCAGCCTCTTGCCATCGTCTCTTGCCGCAGCCTCTTACCATCGTCTCTTGCCGTAGTCCCTTACCATCGTCTCTTACCGTAGCCTCTTACCATCGTCTCTTACCATAATCTCTTACCATCGTCTCTTACCATAATCTCTTAACATCGTCTCTTGCCATAATCTCTTACCATAATTCCGTACTACATTCTCCTGCTGAAATCCCTTCTATAAATATCCGCCATATATGTCCACGCCGTATTTTCCCTGTCATCCATTAGGCCTTCTCCTTCCGCCCTGTTCCTGTCTGTATGACGAATGGCTGCTCTCCTCCTTCTGCCACATCTGGTTCTCCTTAAGAGACAAATCTTCCAGTGCGTTTAAAAACATCTGGTCTCTCTGTTTCCGGTCTCTATAATTCCCTACGCCCAACATGTAGAAAGAAGTTTCGCTTTTCAAGCGCTCCGCATTGGAACGGTAGCGAATCATATTTTCATGCCATCCGAAAATGCCGGATAAACCTCCAACAATCCCCGACAAACCGGATAATGCCGTGATACACAACTGCCGCATCCCGTCGGAAAGCATGTTGCCCGGAATGGAATTCAGAAGAAGTATGAGAGTCGGCATAACAATTCCCATACAGGCAGACATATAATAGAAACACTGGCACCGGTTCGCCATGACCATGTACCACTCCAGCCTGTTAATCAGCCGTTCCCTGATATACGGGTCTTTGACATGCTCCTCAATACTTTTTAAAAATGTTCTGTCATTTTCCATATTGTAACTGTCCAATTCTAATAATCTCATTTCACTCTAAGGACCTCCTTCGGATTATACTCATGCTGCCATGATACACCTAGTTCAGGCTAAACCGGTTATTAACGGCGCGGTTGAACGGGAGGGCGGCATGGTTGGGTGGCTTGGTTCGCCGGCAGTGTTGGGCAGCTTGGTTTGCCGGCAGCGTGGGCCAGCTTAGTTCGCCGGCAGCGTGGGCCAGCTTAGTTCGCCAGCAGCGTGGGGAAGTTTAGTTCGCTGGCAACGTGGGCCAGCTTAGTTCGACGGCAGCGTTCGCCAGCTTAGTTCGACGGCACCGTTCGCCAGCTTAGTTTGCTGGCAGCGTGGGTCAGCTTAATTCGCCGGTACCATGGGACAGCTTAGTTCTCCGGCAGCATGGGCCAGCTTAGCTCTCCGGCAACGTGGGACAGCCTAGTTCGACGGCACCGTTCGCCAGCACTGCCAAGCGGCGCCGGCGCACGAAAAAGGACGTCAAGCCACAGACCATTCCATGGCTTAACGTCCTTTCACCCAATCAGTCTCTGAAACCCCAGTCAGACCGGATTACATTCCTGCAAACTGATTCTTTACCTTCATGATTTTCTGCTGTTCCGCCTGCTCCATCTGATACCATCCCTTAGCGGACATCTGCTTATAGATGTCATCCTGCATACACAGGCTGTCATTCAGTGCCTGGTTAAAGGTCTGATGCACATTAGCTGTGGAAGACTCGATGGTTCCGTGGACATACAGGTCACATACACCCTTCTCGGTCAGGAGAAGGTTCTCCATAATACACTTGTCATCCATTCTCTGCTTCCTCCTTATACGAGATTATAAAAACTGTCGAAAATCTGCTTGTGCTTCTGTTCCATCTGCTGTGCCTGATTTTTAAGAGCAGGATCCTGCAGATTCTGGATGGCTTCCTGGCACTGATTCATTAAAAACTGCTCATGGCCTAATGCATCCTCAATATAATTTAATTCCTTTGGACTCATAAGATATCACCTCCATGATTAGTATACCGCATGCCTTTCCAGGATATGCATAAACCTGAATGTATCTACAATTGATTAACTTATCAGGTGGAATACAAATGGGCTCAATACTAAAAGTCCAATACAAACAGCCCCAATATTATTATCAAATAAAACTTGTAATTTCACCCTAAAATACAGTACAATAGTAATAGTAACATGTATACCGGCAGTCAATTTTCCGGAACCACAAGGAGGGATATTCAATGGCAAAAAAATCACTCATCATTGCAGCCTTGGCAGCTTTCCTCTCCATGGGCACTCTGTTCTCCGCCTATGGACAGGAAAAAGCAATCACATCCATACCCTTGACATTTTCCTGGGACACGGCCCCAAAGGGCGGCGAACTGGTAGGCAATGTATATGCAGTATCCAGCAACGGTGAATTCAAGGTGGAAGGAGCTGTGTACGACAAAAAGGATGACCAGTGGGACTATGGCGAGAGGCCTATCGTGGAAGTGGAGCTTTCTGCAAAGGACGGATACTATTTTTCCAGCACAAAACGCAGCATCTTTTCACTGACCGGCTGCGGAGCCCAGTTTAAAACCGCTGAAAAGGACAGCGATGGAAGTGCTTTAATTCTTCAGGTGTATCTGCCTGCCATAGACGGCAATCTTCCCGCTACCACGTCTGTCAGCTGGAACCTGACCACCGCTGTGTGGGATAAGGTAAACGGAGCCAAAAACTATGAAGTGCGTCTGTACCGGGATAAAATACTGGTGACCACCCAAAAGACTACCGAATCCACCTATGATTTCAGCTCCTACATCAATGTGGAGGGAAATTACACCTTCACAGTACGGGCATTGGGCATCTACAGCTCCCAGGCCGGACCATGGACAGATAATTCCGAGCCCCTGACCATCCGCACCGAAGACACCTGGTTTATCACCAACGGAACATGGGATAAAACCTCATCGGGTTGGCGCTATGTATACCCTAACAATGTCTATCCTGTAAACAGCTGGCGCTGCATCAGCGACAACTGGTATTATTTGGGGAATAATGGGTATATGGAATCTGATTGTTATGTAAAATCATCTGACCAGGATTTGTATTACTGGCTGGGAAGCGACGGAATCTGGAATACTGAGAAGGATACGGCTGCGCCGGAGTCCGGGGCGCGGGTAGTGAAATAGTAACTATATAAAAAGCTGTCATATCAATTTAAAAAGTCCAGATTGATATGGCAGCTTTGATTATATAGATATTTCCTAACAAATGCATATTGTAAATCAGCCTTCAAGTTCCGAAAACCTGATTTCCAAATAACGAATTATATATTCTTTTGCCTTTTGTGTCTTAATGAACCTCATCCAGCCCGGTTCAGCACTATATTTCTGATTATCTACATCTGATTGGCTTATGATTGTCACTGTGTCCCCATGTTTAAGAATGGTGTCTAAAGGTCTCATTTCGTTATTAATAATGGCTTGTTTTGCACATAGGCCAATATCTTTATGGATATAAAAAGCAAAGTCCAGGGCTGTCAATTTTTCATCGAACTCATGGGGCCTTTTTTCTTTGTCATAAACTATAATTCCTGATTTTCGCTTACCATGCCACTTTTCTTCTGAGAACTCCTGTATTTTAGAGCTATAAAAATAACGTTTACATATTTCAGTTGTACAGATGAATATACGATACCGTACTCCCCACTTTCCCTGTAGTATGAAATGAGAAAGATATTGTTCTGTCTCATCTTCATATCCAAGCAGCAAATACCCCTTTTTTACAAGGCAGTCCAAATAATACTTCACCCATTCTTCCGATTTCCTTCTCATATATAGAGGCTCGGATTCACTATTTAAAAGATAAACATTATATAATGGGATTTCATATATGACAGGATTATTATAGTCTTCTGCAGAAACAGTATAACCTTTATTGCATAACTGGTTATAAAATTCCGACTTTCTAAGCTTATTGATAAACTTTAACTCAAAAATATTGCCGTCAATATCTTCCATTAAGCTCTTGGTGGATTCTGAATTTACAGAATACAATTTTTGTAAAAGAATATCTGTTTTCTGAAAATAATCTTTACAAGTAACACGAAATTCAACTTCCCTGAACTCCTTCTCAAAATACCGTATATGCAATCTTCTGGCCCATAATACAAGATACTTTCTGGTTATCTCCAACTCGCCAGACAGCACCTTGCGGCTTCGCACTCGAAGTAAATCCAAATTTTTGGCAAACAAAAGAATTAGTGCCAGATAATGTACATCCTCCATATCGTTCAAAAGCTTTTCCATTACTACTGAAGTGGCTATAGTATCCTCTAAATCATGATAATACTGTAACACCTGCATAAGTTTTATTTTATGTTCTTCCGGTATAGTCTTCGGGATATCCTGAATTAACACATCCTGCTGCTGATCATGCAGCAATGCTGCCAATAGCATATACGCAGGCAGACGAATTTCTGACATTTTCAATGCCATTCTGCAGTAATGTCCCTTTGTACGCTGAAACATCAGACCTTCAGCCGTCCTGCGTACATTCCATTTATCCGCTGTCTCACACAGATATCCATTATAAACAGGATATACATATTTCATCCGCTGCTTCATTCGCTCAAATAATAACTCTGCCCTCGACATTGATTTTCTCCCCCAAACCTGTTTATCAGCGATTATCCTTTATGAATTTATACCAATCATCATTTCGTTCAACCTCAACCTTATTAGTCCTAAACAGATTTGCCTCAATATATCTCTTGATGTAATTCTCCATAAGGCTTTGAATCAGTCTGCGCTTTGTCTCTTCTTCAAAAGCGGTGATAGGCCTGTCATTACAGTATAAAAGCTTGAAAAATTCTGTCAACTCTCTGGATTCACGAATCAACTCCGGATTAATCTCCTCGAATATAAGCTTTTCGCCAATTGCCGCCGGATTAACTTTTAAATAAAAACGGGATAATCCTATATTTTGGATACATGGTGAAGAATATCTGCCTTTAGAAACAGAATTAATAGTGCCGATACCACCTATATACTTCGGACTCTCCGAGTTAGGAATCCTCAATATTATAAACGCTTTATCTTTCTCTCCGCTATTCAGATTAATAAACAGATTATCCCTTGAAAATGCAAGATCTCCATAATATACACTGGTATTTCTTCTGTTCCTATATGCTTCCTTGAGTCTCTGTTCACATTCCGCATCATTTATTTCAAATATCCTGCTGCATTCATCGTGAAAAACTTTTGTCTTACTATCCGCCATATTAAAGCAGCCCATCACGCCCAACGTATCTTTTCTTCCTCTTTTTTTGTAAATGCTCAACACTCCAAAATGCACTGCCTCAATATCACTTTTTTCGTGCTCATCACCATGGCTGCTGGTATCAAATAAATATATAAAATAGGCCCCCACATATTTATTCAGATTCTTACCTGTACCTTCTGCTTTTGCTCCCTGATTTCCCCCCTTTGTTATCTCAATATCAGTGGATGTTATGAATTCCTCCATAGAAAAACCATATTGTTCTCTCAGTGTTAGAAGGAATTCGAAAGATGGCAGGCTCATCCCGGTTTCATAATTGGAAATAGAAGACATGGATTTCCCATATTTTTTTCCGAACGCTTCCTGACTCAATCCTTCCACTTCCCGGATTTTCTTTATATTCGTCTTCAACACCCTTCTGGCTTCTATCATTTCTACAGAGAATTCACCACCATATTCCTTATCCATCTTTCCCCTCCTCCAAAATTTCATATAAAGCATACTAAATAATTGATTAATATTTGCTTTGATTTATTTAAATCCTGATTATTTTATTAAAAATTAAACTACATAAAATCTTTATAATATCTTTATATAATACGCAAATAGAAACATCTTTCACAATATGATACTATTTAACCGCAGACCTATAATAAGTATAGCACCGCCGCATATTATATTTTAAGACAGTTGAAATATGATACTTATTATGGAGAAACTTTATAACCAATAATTGACACCGGAAAACCAGCCAGACGAAAGGAGGATCTTATGGATACAAGCAAATCTAACACCATCATCAGTAAACGGGTTTTATCTGTCTTGCCTCTGGCCAGCATCCTGGTCATTGCATTTTTATTGACTGAATTCCATCCCTTTACATCTGATTTTAAGAGCTTTTTTACGTTCTTTCTTTCAGGCTGGTTTTTGTTTACACTCTATCTTTCAGTAAAGGGAAAACATCTCCACGAACGTTACATGATATTTATTCTTTCACTTATAGTCATCATAAATGGCTTATACCGAAGAGAAACTTTTGAAGCCTATTTTCAAATCCCCATAGAATATGGAGCTTGTATCATTATAGTTTTTTACCTTTTGCGGATTAGCTTTCCTTATATTAAGAAGTTATCTTTATGGTTCCTTTCACATACCCAGGAGCCCCCTGATACTGATACAAACACTCCAAACAACGGTGCTTCAAAGATGAGATATGCCAGGCACCGATTTGTTCACCACACAAAATCAGCCGCTGAAGCTGATTCCCAGGCGTCTTCAACCAACGCCAAAGTTGTCTGTCCCACCACACAATATCACAAGGGGATTTCATTGGGACAGTCGCTCTTATACATAGCGTTAACCGTCATACCCTTTTTATTTACTTACAATATGGTAACCCGATTATCTCAAACAACCAATTACAGAATCGCCAACACGGAAACACTCTTTCATGATGTTAATTCAATTATCATAGTGTTTCTCATTGGTATACTGTCCATGGTTGTCGTATTCACCCTTTTGTTCTGCTACTATAAACTGATAAAAATAATGGTCACTACAATACAAGGAAATGAAAACCCTTCCGCCTATGTACTAACCATTGCCGCCCTATCAGCATTTTTAGCTAAGACCGGTGTATTAAGCCAAGATACTGTACTAAATCTCTTTGCACAGGGCGATATTTTTTCGCTGCCACTGTTAATATTGATTCTTTATCCGGTTTGTCTTTTAAGCGTACATGCTCTCATTAATCTGGCAAAGAACCACAATGTAACATCCTGGATTCTTGACCGCGCTATACAGCTGGCAAAGAAGGCAGCGAGTATAGGAAACAATATTTTAGACTCATCTATTGATCTAATTGCATTTGCAACTGCCGGTTTTTTATCAAGCGCTATGGAATTAATTGATGAACAGGAAGGAGACGAGGAAGAATGAAGGTATTAACAAGTATACGAAAGCTTTTGGTGACCTGTTCCCTTGCTCTTGCCATGGTATCCTTTTATGCAACCGCCCAGGGACTCCATGAATATGTATTTACTCAAATGTGGCAAGCACTTCTAGTATCCGCAGCCATACAGACTGCACTATTTATATTAAACCTGAAGCTAATATATTTTTTCACATTAAACCCCAGAATCGTCCTGATTCTATGGGCAACAATGCTGGTATCGTCCTCGCTGTTCAGCTTTGTATTTATTTCAAATGAAATATATAACACAAGTCTCTACTACAGTGACGCTGAACGTATCATGGATGAGTTCACCATCAAAAAATGCTATCAGTACCAGAACTACCTGGATAATTACCTGATCTACACAAAAGAGGCCATGGATGCATACTGCAGCGTTCCATTTGTCAGCCATTCTTCAGAAAGTAATACAGAAATCACCAAAATACTCGATGATTGCAAAACAGATATCAGCAGTTTCACTTTTTCATCAAATTGCGCAGCTTTCAACCGCTCTCTGCTGAAAAATCTGGACAGCATTAAGAGTTCTCTGCCTTCCTCGTATACAGAGCAGCAGGCCAACGATGCCCTGACTGCACTGGAAGGCGAAAAGAATAACGCGGAGACTTTAAAAAACAATATGTTATCGAATATAAGAAGTAAGGAAGCAGTCTGGAACAATATAAACCTTCGTCTTAGCCAGTATAGGAACTTTAATGACCAGGCTTTTATTGATTTGCAGAATGATAATAATAAACGTGACACAGAAATCAACTCTATGAAAGCGGAGGCAACACAGTTAGATTCAGTCATATCTGCGCTGCAAACCTGCATCAACAAAGTCACCTCCCATAAAATGAATAACACAGAAAACACAATGGAATCCTACCGCCATGATCTTATGGTGGAAATTAATAAGGACGCCCCCGACGGAGACATCCTTGACACAATCACCAGCGATATGTTTGCCCTGTTATTAAAAGAAGGCTTTACCAGCAGCAGTTATGAAATGACAAATTACTTCAGTTTTAAAAACTCCCTTTCTGTGAGAAAAGAAATACTTGAGTGTCAGGATAAAACTGACGCAATCATCCATATGCTGGATAATAAGAGACAGGATAAAAATGCTTTTATGTTCACCTCAAAAGCAGATGAAAACACGGAGAAGCAAATTGAAAGCTGGAAACAACTCTGGTATAGTCAGACTAATGAATTGCGTGAACTTGTAAAATCCCTCCCGCTGCCTCAGGACTTAATCATCTACAGTTCAGATGCAGAGAACGGTACTGTCACCCTCAATCCGGGCATAAACCTGCCGGAACCGGACCGCACGGAAGAGATTGATGACATTTCTGCTCTTGAGCGGAGATATCTTGCCAACCTTAATCCTCTGGAAAAGGCATTAAACCTGCTTCACACCAAATACAATACCATGGCTTTATTTTCCGCAGCTGCCGCTGCAGTTCTGGATATATCAAGCGCCTTAATGGGAGCCTTTGTATATACCCTGGAACGCACTTTCAAAAACAGGAAAACGGCCCCGGCAACTCCTGCGGTACTTGCTTCCACGGAATGAACAGAGTTGTTTATATCTATTAGCCTGGGACTGTGCTGAATATATGATTCAGAGATATCCTAAAACATGAATTTTTAATGAGCCCGCCTGATGGCGGGCTTATTGCCTGTGTTTATAGGGGGACTGTTTCGCACGGTTTAATTAGTGCATTTACAAGCACATGGCACACATTAAGGACTAAAACCAGCCTGTTCCCAAAAAACCATACAGATATAATTCTACCACGCCCACTTATAATCTACCGTATCATCAGAATCACCAATCCGTCCTATATGAACTTCAATCAAATTTACATCATCTAGTGCATATATTGCATGCTTTTGCCCTGCTGTCAGATAAATCACATCCCCTCTATTCACTATTCTAATACAACCATCCACATTGACTTTCCCTTCCCCATTCACTATAGTCCATATTTCATTTCTACTTCCGTGAGAATGATATTTTAAATGTTTACCACTTTTAATAAAAATATGCCTTGTCATGGAACAAGTCATATCCGAATACTCCACATAATCTGTGATTCTGTAATCCCCCCACTCAGTTACTACATGCATGGGACGACCAGAAAGTTTCTCTACATATGGCTTTAAATAAGAACTAGACCGTTTATCAGAAACTAATATGCCATCCGGACTAGCTGAGACTATCATATTTTTAGCGCCTAGAACAATCATCGGGACTTTTGTTTCATTAATAATCATAGTCCTCTCCGTCCCTTCTCCCGCCCAGGCACTTCCTATCGTAATGTCCCCTATCTCTTCCGAGAGTACATCCCAGCTCCCCAAATCTTTCCAGCTCCCGTTGTATGTTACCATAGCAACAGACTCCGCCTTTTCAACCACCTCATAATCAAAGCTAATTTTTGTCAATTTCCTATAATCACTGCGAAAAGTATCAAAACTCTCAAACACAAATTTACGATTTATAATATCAAGAAGATATCCCATCTTAAAAGCAAAGACTCCACCATTCCATTTAGCTCCCTCGTTCAAAAGCATTCTAGCTTTTTCCAAAGATGGTTTTTCAATAAATTGCTTGACTGGCCAAGCTCTCCCCTTCTCTGGCATTTTAATATCGGCAGCCGGAACAATATAACCATACTTCTCCGATGGATACAAAGGAGATATCCCCATAAGCACTATATCGGCAACTCCGTCTTTTACCGCTCTTTCCATTTGTATCATTGTATGGAAATATCCAATTTCTACATACGGGTCTACCGGTAATACCAGAATTACCTCATCAGGTCCAATGTGCTTCTCCATGGCTAAATACACTACGGACAACGCAATTGCAGGGAATGTATCACGGCGTTCCGGTTCCACAACAATATCCACATTCTCCCCTAATTGGCTGCGAATAGATTCAATCTGAGAAGCACTAGTTGCAATAATGATATGTGCATCTAAATTAGCCTCACATATCTGGCGGTGCACTCTCTGTACCATAGATTCATACTGTCCATCTTGATTTCTTAAAAGTTTAATAAACTGTTTAGCTCTTAAATTATTGGAAAGGGGCCACAGCCGCATTCCTGCTCCCCCAGATAGTAATATTATATTCATCTTTTTTATTTACCTAATTGTAATAAGGAATTAAAATACAGGCTCCCCCGCATTAAGCAACAATTACACCAACAACTTCCACCCCTACATTTCTGGCAATCTCCAGTTCCTGTTTAATACCTGAATATTTTGAAATTGCTCGTTCTTCCACTAATATTATTGCCTCACACTCTGCCATTCTTCTGCGTGCGGATGCATTTGCAATCATATCTCTTTCCGACACGAACCTGACCTCTGGTAATGCAGAACATAGCTGTGCACAAACTTTATCTATCAGCTCCTGTGATGCCTGACCAGTAATAAATAATACATTCTTACTAGCCGCATAATTATTTATATTTGTAATGATCATTTCCAAAACCGCTTTGTCGGACCATGATTTATCATCCCCAGCCAATCTATGAAGCCAGTTATCGACAAAACCAAATGCGCGCTTTTTCGGCGTTTTTGAGAATACGCCAAGACTTTTAAGTCTAAATCTGTTGATAATCTCCTTATCAGAAACAACTCTGTCATTTAATACATACATTACACATACAAAAAAAACTGCCGCAAATCCTCCTCCCAGAAATCCTAAAACTGCATATTTCAACATGGCTTTTTCGGAATTTCCTGCAGTATGCTCATCTACCGGAGGCTGGATTTCCTGTAAACTCTTTGAAAAATCCGCAAGGCTTTTCTGAAGGGAACCGACATTTTCCCTCACACTCTGCTGCCTAATAAGGAGTTCTGTATCTACCTGTTCACCTGTTGCCTCTCTCAAAACAGTTAATTTGTGATTTACAATTGTTGTGTTAAACGTGTCATTAAGTAATTTCATCTCATCCAGTACAGCACTAAGCAGTTCCTCTGTCTTTTGACGGTCGGCTCCAACTATACAGATTTGCAGAACTCCTTTTATTGTTTCATCATCCTTAGTGCCCAAAACAATTTGTCCTCTTCCTACATTGTCATCTGAGTCAATTCCTCCATCAACATTTATCAATTCCTTTATGTACCGCTGCTCTGTCCCAAGTTTTTCTGCCACCTTCTCAATATAGTCTCCATTGCTAAGAGCATACATATATGATTTTATAACATTGTCAATGTCTCTGCTTTCGGCTGCCTTGCTCTCTATTAATATTTCTGCAGTAGAGACGAATTCATTATAAGGGTTAATCTGCATAATAGGAGCCTCAGCTATATACTCATTCTGTTCCATTATGCTGCTTTCCAAATTCTCAACAGTTCTTTCAAGGGCTCTCTTTTCTTTTTCATACTGTATAAGTTTTTCCTCATATCCTTCTTCCAAAACATTTTGCACCTCATTACCTTTCAGACCTTTATATCCTCCCAGTACTACTGCTCCAATAGCAGCAACCAACACCAATATTCTCCATCTATATAATATAGAAAAAAATAAATCCTTCAAATCAATCTCGGCCTCATAATCCTCTGTATACATTTCTTTTTCTCCTTTCTCCTTTATCTGGAACCTTTACCAGTAAAAACAACTAAAACTGTAAGCAACAATATCTTTATATCCTTTAAAATACTCCAATCATCAATATACTGCATATCTAATTGAACCACTTCATCGAAATTCTTGATATCACTCCGTCCGCTAATCTGCCAAAGCCCTGTAAGTCCTGGTGTCATACTCAATCTGCATTTATGCTTAGCCTCATAACGCTCAAATTCATCCACAGTTGGCGGCCTGGTTCCCACAAGACTCATATCTCCTTTTAAGACATTCCAAAACTGTGGCAACTCATCGATACTTGTTTTGCGTATAAACCTACCAACCTTGGTAATTCTAGGATCATTCTCCATCTTAAACATCAAGCCCTGTACTTCATTCTGCGCTATCAAATCTTTTTTTCGCTGCTCCGCATCTTGATACATGGAACGGAATTTGTAAAAAGTGAACCGCCGGCCATTCTTCCCGATACGGGTCTGCCCGAAGAATATAGGACCCGGAGATTCAAGCTTAATAGCAGGAGCAACGAAAACCGTTGCAATTGCCAATATTACCATACCCACCAAGCTTCCCACAATATCCAGAGCCCTCTTCATTATCATACCCCTGGTGGAAATGATATTCCGTGCAAAGGTAACCACAGCGTATTTCCCCACACGGTTTAACACCTTATTTCCATGGTTTAAGATGTCAAATACATCTATATTCATGTCCACGATTATGCCCATCTGTTCCATTTCTGAAACCCAATTTTCCAAGACACTATGATTCGCACTATCTGCGTAAGCTATAAACACTTCATCAATGTCATTGTGAATTACATATTCCATCAATGTAGTCTCGGATGCAACTACAGGATAGCCCTTAATAGAATTCCCCAAATCATCTTTATCCAGAATCGCAATGCCTATAAGAATCCGGTTCCACTCCCTATACTCCACAAGATTTTCAATTACTTCCTCCACTCGCTGCGAACTGGTGACCAGAAGTAAACGGCTGCTATACTTGCTATTTTTGTAAACCCGGAACATATATTGCTTAAAACAAAGCCGTAATACATAGGTAAGAATTGTGTTAAATACAATAAAATAACCAAATACTAGTCTGGACAAAATATCTGTCATATGCGTCACATACAGCAATACAATCCATAGGATAGCAAAAACAGATTGCTGACGTATCACGCTGACCAGTTCCTCGAAAAAACCCCTTCGAAAAAAATGATGATTAAAATCTATAAATACATTAATCAGCATATAAAGAATACACATAAAAATCACATGCCAGATTTGGTCTCCGTGTCTATCAATACCATATAACCGTTCAAATCTAAGCCAAAATGCTGCCGCACCGCTGCAAAAGATACAAAGAATATCCAATATCCATAGCAACATATTTTCAATACTTTTTCTTTTTTGGTACATTATTACACACTCTCCAATAAAATAAATGACACAGAATATGTAAAACTGTGTATTTGAAATAATCAAAGTTTGATGCAAAGAATCGTTTTTTATCAAATACGAAATGTCAACGTCAACATTATATCACATACTGTAAAAAAAGGCCTTACTATTCCTTTAAAATTTATTTTTTTATATAATATATCTACTAAATCAAAGGAGGATATTATATGGAATTCCAATATGAACACCAAAAACAGCTTATCAATCAGTTTCTTTTAACCATTTCTACTGAACGTAACCTATCTAAAAAAACTGTATGCGCCTATCGGTATGATCTAATGAGTTTAGTCAAGTGGTTATATTCTCAGGGACAACACGAAATTAGCTCAAGGACAATTCTGGAGTATTTCTCTTCCCTCCAAAACATTTCAAATTTAAAACCTCGTTCTATATACAGAAAATATGTTTCAATTAGGCAGTTCTGCGAATTTCTTTTACAAGAAGGTCATGCAAAAGAAATCCTCTTCCACTTTTCAACAAGGCGTTTCCAGCTTCCAAAGAATCTCCCCCGCACCCTTAGCAAACAGGAGCTCACAAATCTTATACATTCTACAGAACAGGAGTATACCGTTTTAACTAGCCCATATAGAAGGATAATATGTCTACGAGATATGAGTATTATTGAAATGCTCTTCTGTCTTGGCCTGCGCATTAGTGAAGTTTCCAATCTCCTGTTGGAAGACTTTGATTATCATTCTCAAAGTATCTTAATCCGCGGCAAACGGAATAAGGAACGTCTTCTTTATATCCCATCCTCAATCGTTCTAAATAAGCTGCTTGATTGGATATCCGCTCGAAATTTTTTAAATCCAGCTACCAGCCATATTTTTGTTAATAAATATGGCAAGCAACTGTCCATATATGGAATAGAAAATATATTCAGCAAATATAAAGCAATTTCGCGTATCAATCCTAACGCTACTCCACATTATCTACGTCACTCTTTTGCCAGTCATTTGCTAAATAATGGCGCTAATCTTAGAGATGTGCAGGAACTGCTGGGACATGCCAGTATTGCAACGACACAGATTTATACTGAAGTAACAATTGAAAGAAAAAAGATTGTCATGATGAAGTATAACGAAAGAAACTTTCTTATGCAATAGGGTGTATTTGGTTATTTAAGCGAATTGTTGTTAAGCCATCTGCTAATTAGATTTATTGGCAGATGGCTTTTTCGCAGTAGGTCCAAATAATAGCAATTATTTGTTGGTAATATAACTTTTTATTGGTTTAGGTGTAAGAAGAAATAGCAGAAACTATCAAGAAATATTATGAAAAACTTGATTATAACAAAAACACTGAAACAAAAGTTTACACGATTTGAAGATATATTAATTTTCTCAAGACGGCACGTATTCCACATAAGTAGTAAAGGAATTTACGCTTCCTATGGTGGATTTGAAGCTTTTGGGCTATTTATTAAATTAAAAGGAAATATCTCCCTTTATATTAGCATTAAAAGCAAAATTATCCACTTTTTTTGTTGATGGTGCCATGACGGTAGAATAGAATAATTGGTTTAATGCATAGCACTATTTCAACATTATTTCTGTGCATAAAAACAACAACACAGCCTATTCAAAAATGAGTGTTGAATGGGCTATGTGTGTTAGTTTAAACCAGATGAAAAATGAGATGGAATTGAGGAAAATAGATGGTACAGATGCAACATGTATTTATAGTGGGGGCCAAATCTTTGGCTGCATATGGTGGATATGAAACGTTTGTGTATAAACTGACGGAATATCACCAAAACAATGCGAAGATTAAATACCATGTAGCTTGTAAAGCAAACGGTGAAGGTTGTATGGATGAGAGTAAAATGGTTGGTGTAATAAAAATAAATGACCGAGAATTTGAATTCCAAAACGCTCACTGTTTTAAAATTCGTGTGCCAAATATAGGGGCTGCGGCAGCGATTTACTATGATGTAATGTCACTGAAAAAATGCTGTGATTACATAGAGAAAAATCATATTGAGCACCCAATTGTCTATATCCTTGCTTGTAGAATTGGCCCTTTTATGGGGTATTTTTATAGGAAGATACACAAACTCGGTGGAAGGATTTTTTTAAATCCTGACGGACATGAGTGGATGCGGGCAAAATGGAGTGCGCCAATCCGCAGGTATTGGAAAATTTCTGAGCAGATGATGGTCAAACACTGTGACCTTGTAATCTGTGATTCTATGAATATAGAAAAATATATTCATGAAGAATATGATGGAAAAGGGGCAATGGGGAGCTCTCCCCAAACAACCTTTATTGCTTACGGCGCTGAAACAAGAAAAAGCACTCTTGCTGAGGATGCCCCCGAATTAAGCTGTTGGTACAATGATAAGGGCATTTCGGCATCTGGTTTTTTTTGCATAATTGCTAGATGCATACCAGAAAACAATTACGAAACCATGATTCGAGAATTCATGAAAAGCAACAGCCAAAAAGACCTTGTGATCATTACAAATGAGAATGATAAATATTTAAACGGACTGGAGAAGAAACTGCACTACAAGGCGGATTCAAGGATTAAGTTTGTTGGAACGGTTTATGATCAGGAACTGCTGAAGAAGATTCGCGAAAATGCTTATGGATATTTTCATGGTCATGAGGTTGGTGGTACAAATCCAAGTCTGCTTGAAGCATTAGGAAGCACCAATTTGAATCTACTTTTGGATGTTAGGTTTAACAGGGAAGTGGCAGAGGACAGTGCGCTGTATTGGAGTAAGGTAGATGGCGATTTATCCAGACTGATTGAACAGGCCGATGGCATGAACGATAATGAGATAAAAGAGTTTGGCATGAAAGCAAAGAAAAGAGTCATGGAAGCATACAGTTGGGAATACATCGCCAACAGATATGAGGAAGTGTTTGTCAAATCATAGTCTTACTCGAACAAGATAGAATAATAATCTATTATTTATGGAAACGAAAGAATTAGCACGTAATCGTGTGATGAGATAGAGAAAATGTTAAATGGATTAAAAAAGGATAAGTATGAAATTATATCTTTTGATATTTTTGACACATTAGTAAATAGAATTTTTCTCTCCAGTGAAGATGTTTTTGAGATAGTTAGGAGATTTTACATTAAGCGTTATGGTGGAGAGTTGGATGATTTTGTTTCACATAGAATGAATACAGAACATAGCCTTTGGAAAAGAACAGAGGCAGGTGTATTCACATTAGATAATATTTACTGTGAAATGAAGAAGTATTACCCAAATGATACCTGTGAAAAACTCAAAGAAATCGAGCTTGAAATTGAAGGGAAAGTCATTCTTATAAATCAGAATAATATTGCTATTTACAATGAGATTGTGGATAGAAAGAAGATACTAATTTCAGATATGTACCTTGAACGAAAATATCTTGAGAAAATATTGTCACAGCTTGGGATTAAAAATTATGCTGCGTTATATATTTCTGGTGAACAAAAAGCGGCCAAATATAATGGCAAAATTTTCAAAATTATCGGGGATAACGTTGGCGGAAAAAATGAAATTCTACACTGTGGAGACAGTTTCCGGGGTGATTTTATCATGCCACGTTTATCAGGATGGTCTTCGTGCTGGATAAAAAAATACAGAAATCCTTACATCAGGAAGTATAAGAAATATTCAATGAGCGATAGTCTGCTAGTAGGTCTGTTAAATAACAGGTTCTTATATAATGAGTATTACTACACAAATATAGGCTATGCCATCCTTGGCCCTTTATTGTACTGTTATGTCAGGTGGATAGAAACTCAACTGAGAGAAAATTGTATAGGAAAGGTGGTATTTTTAGCTAGAGACGGGTGGTGTGTAAAAAAAGCATTTGATTATTTGTTCGCAGATACATATGAGACGGAATATATGTATGTATCCCGCAAAAGTGCGGTTAATGCTGTTTCAAATGAGGCAGTTGATGTCAATTCTTTACTGCATAAGTATAAATTCCGGAATAGAGAGACATTAGAATCGGTACTGCTAAAACTTGGTGTGGATGATATAAAAGATGTTCAGAAGATTGAGATATCTCGCAATAAGCTTTACATGGGAGCATACAACCATTTGATTGAACCATATTTTAAAGAAATACAGGAATCCAATGAGACGCAAAGACAGTTCCTGGTGGAATATGTAGGCAATTTATTTGATCGTGACGAAGTTGCTGTAGTGGATGTGGGTTGGCATGGAACGATTCAGGATTGTATAAAAGAAATATGTAAGGATAATGTATGTGTAAGGGGACTGTATTTGGGACTTGAGGACAATAAACAAGAATATAAACATGCTTTTTTAAATGATAGTATTTTTGATGCAAATATGATTCCATTTATCCGTGGAATAGTAGAAACATTTTTTACCGCACCACATCCGTCTACCATTAAATATGTTAAGAGTAACGATATCATAAAACCAGTATTTAGTAATAATGATGAAAAACTGAATATGACGATTCAACATATTCATGATGGTGCGATGCAATTTTTGAAGGAATATGTAAGTTATGCCGCAAAGTTAGACATTGAAGACGATATTAATGTAGGCAATATCCAAAGAATGTTTATAGAGTTTTGTTTGAACCCTTCAAAGAAAGATATCGGCTTCATTAAAGATTTAAAATTCAATGATGTTACCAATAGTATGTTGTTAGATTACCAAAAAGGCAAGATTAAACACAATTTTAGTACATTTTTAGAAAGTGATTGGAAAGCTGCTCATGCAAAAATGCTCTTCAAACTTCCAGTCTCATACGGAAGAATATTTGTGAAAATAAATAGAATACGGAAAATGGTGGTGAAACCGAAATGGGTGATTTAATCTCAGTTATTGTGCCGGTATATAATGTTGAGGCATATCTGGAAAAATGCTTGGAGAGTATCTGTAAGCAGACATATCGCAATCTGGATATAATATTAGTCGATGATGGCTCATCAGATAAAAGTTCAGACATCTGTGATTTATATAAAAAAAGAGATAAACGAATCAATGTTATACATAAAAGGAATGGAGGATTGTCAGATGCGAGGAATTGTGGCATAGCCTCCGCAAACGGAGATTATTTGATGTTCATTGACAGCGATGATTATATTGAACAAAATATGATTGAGATATTGTATTACAATTTGACAGAAATGGATGCGGATATTTCTGTATGCGGATATTTCATGGTTTATGAAAACAGAGTAATAAAAATATGTGATGGAAAAAATCGAACAGTCTATTTATCTCCACAGGCCCTGAAGGTTCTTCTAAAAAAAGAAAATATTGGTGTTGTAGCGTGGAATAAACTATATAAGAGAACTCTATTTAACGATGTAAGGTACCCAATAGGGCAGCAATTTGAAGACATTAACACTACATATAAGTTGATTGCTGCTTCAAACAAAATAGTATATGATCCACAGCCCATGTATTACTATATTCAAAGGACATCCTCCATAAACGGAAAAAATTTCAAGGCAAAAAGATTTAACAATACGCTATATGATATGGAAAAGGCTACAGATGAACTGTTAGGCTATGTAGAAAATAATCATTTGGAAGCATTGAAAAACATTTCAATAGGATGTCTAGATTTTTATTTACGGATTATTAACCAAGAGATCCTGTTCAACATTGTAAATAAGGACTTGATTACGAAAGCCAAAAAAATAGTCAATAGGAACACGTATTTCATGCTAAATACAAGTGACATAGGATGGAAAAAGAAGCTTCAATTTGTGATTTTTAAGATGAATTTCAATCTGTATAAAATATTCATAAAAATGGCAAGGGATAACTAATTATGATACCTAAAAGGATTCATTATTGCTGGTTTGGTGGAAATGAGCTTGGAGAAATAGAACAAAAGTGTATACAAAGCTGGAGAAAATATTTGCCTGGATGGGAAATAATTGAGTGGAACGAAAATAATTATGACATAAACAAAGCTCCGTATACGAAAGAAGCTTATACGCAAAAAAAATGGGCATTTGTAAGTGATGTGGTGAGACTTGAAATTCTATATAAGCACGGAGGATTGTATTTTGATACTGACGTCGAATTAATTAAGCCGATTGATGATATTATTGAAAAAGGGGATTTCATGGGGATTGAATCCTATGATAATGGAAAGATATTTGTTAACCCTGGCTTAATTATGGGCATGGAACCAGGGAATCCGGTGGTTAAGGATATACTGGAAACATATAAGGATAACCATTTTTTTAGAGGAGAACACAATTCCTCAAAATGCACAATAGTGGAAAGAACGACTAAGATTTTAAAAGACAAATATAGAATGAAGAATGAAAATTGCTTACAAAAGTTAAAAGATATAAATATATATCCATGTTTTTACTTTTGCCCTATGAATTACCAAACGGGAGAGATGAATATTACAGAAGATACGCACAGTATTCACTGGTATTCATCTTCCTGGCTCACAGAAAAGCAGAAAAAACGTATGGAAGTAACAAGACGTATCAATAATTCGATTCCATCATTTCTCGCAAAAGCTATAAGCTTTGTGTATTTGAAATGTGGGGCAGTGAAGGATATATTTGTGAGGAGCGGAATCAGAGGCATATTAAAGAGGATATTCCATATTACATGAAGAAAATCTTTTTGATTAAAGGTGAGGAGGCACAGAAATGAGAATTAACATCAAAGAAAATTTATTTTATGTTCCATGGACTATTCTCATCGCAAATACCATTCTCGCACAATCATATTTGTCACATTATTCATATAGATGTTTTACAATAGTGGGAATACTATTACTGATATGGCGTATTATTAGTCAAAAAACTTACAAACAAAGCGAATTCATGTGTTTCCTGGTCCTGCTTCTTGCTACAGCGATAACTGCTTATGTGAGTAAAGATAATAGACTGTTATGGTGTACTATAGCTATAGGAGCAATGGAAAAAATTAATATTCAAAAAATAATAAAAATAACTTGTTATACAATGGCTGCAATGATTGCAGTTATTGCATTTTCGTGCATCCTATTGTATGGCAATGTAGGTACCAGTTTAAAAGGTGGCCTAGCGTTAGGGTTAGGACATCCCAATATATTACATGGATATTTTTCTTTGATAATAGTAATGCTGGTGTACTTGAATTGGAATAAATTGAGGAAAAGTCATATCATTTTATTAGAACTGATTAATCTAATGTTATATTTAATTACTATCAGCAGAACGGGAATGGGAATATTATCAATTATTTTGTTAATGATCCTTATTTACAAAATATGCCCAACATCATTTATCTTGAAATTCTATAAAATAGCGGCCCTGATTGGAATAGGCATTTTTACAATATTACCGATTCTCTATTATTACAATCCGGAGAATTTCATACTGCAAAGCATTGATTCGGTTATGACGGGAAGATTGTGGCAAGGTGCATGGTATTATAATATTTCTAAAATCAAGTTATTTGGAAATTATTATGAAGAGCTATATGTTGCCAATCCATTTGCCTTGTTAGACATGGGTTTTTTTAGGATTATTATTGAATATGGAATAATAGCATATCTGATATTTGTGACGGGTTACTATAAATTACTGACATATACTATGAAAACAAATGTAAGTATGTTCTTTTTGATAATGTTAATGATTCTATTTTCTTATACGGAGTCTTTGGGGACTTATGTGTTTTTTAATGTTACTTTGCTTGGCTTTTCAACTGTTCTGTTCAAGGCCAACAGAAACATTCTATTGTTAGGAAGAAGATGAAAATATGAAAGATATTACAATTTTCACACCAACATATAATAGAAGCAGTTATTTAAGACGGCTATATGATTCTATTTGTCTACAAGCCCATCTTGATAGCATTGAATGGGTAGTAATTGATGATGAATCGACAGATGACACGGCTGATACAATGCAGAAGATTTTTGCAGATAATAAAGAAAGGTTTCCTATCAGATTTTTGAAACAGAAACATGGAGGAAAACATAGGGCGATAAATAAAGCGGTATCTATAGCAGAAGGCGATTATTTTTTTATTGTTGATAGCGATGATTACTTATGCAAGGGGGCAATTGAGAAAATTCTATTATGGATAGAGGGGGTGAGAACTCGAAATGATATATGTGCGGTAGCCGGAATAGCGGTGTTCCCTAATAATAAAGTTATAGGGGGGGCAATCAATTTTTCGACAGAATATGTAGATGCTTCCATCTTCGACAGATATAAGTATGGACTAGGCGGGGATAAGGCAGAAGTATATAAAACTTCGATATTAAAGAGGCATCCATTTCCAGAGTTTAAAAACGAATTTTTTGTAACTGAAAATGTGTGCTGGTATTCAATAGCAGCGGAAGGATACTTAATTAGATGGTATGACGATGCTATATATGTATGCGATTATTTACCGGGCGGACTTACTATGTCCGGTGCAAATGATGTAGAAGGTCATATTCGCAATTTTTGTGGATATAAGTATTATATAGAACTGTGCATAAAGGTCCTCCCATTACGTCAAAAATTTGCACACATAAACGAATACAGAGAAACAGTAAAGAGCCTTGGATTAAGTGAACACGAAGCCGCAGATGCGATAAACTTTTCAGGCTTGAAATATAAAATATATTCGTTTCTTAGCAGATTATATACTATTCTTAGGTCAATAAGGAAAGCTACATGAATAATATTAAAGAAATGTTTAAGAATATAGGGATGCTTACAATAGGAAGTTTGAGCACAAAACTGCTATCCTTTTTTCTAATCCCCTTATATACAAATGTATTAACTACAGAGGAGTATGGAACATTTGATTTAATAAATAACACAATAACGATTCTTGTTCCGATTATCACCCTTAATATATGTGACGCGTTGTTTAGATATTTAATGGACAAGAAAGCAAAAAGCAAAGAGCTAGTGGGCTACTCATTAAGGGTGTTTGCATATGGAGTCATTATCATACTACTGGCAATAGGTACGAATGCAAAACTGGTTTTTTTTAAAACAGTCAGAGAGTATTCGTCATATTTCTTGTTACTTTATATTGTAAATTCGTACTACTCTATAATTTCAAATTATGCAAGAGGAAAAGATTCCATAAAATCAATATCAATATCGGGAGTAATTGGAACAGCTATTATAATTACTCTCAATATCCTGATGCTTGTTGTATTTAAAATGGGTATTGATGGTTATTTCATAGCAAATATAACAGGTGTTTTTGCACAGGGTGTTTATTTGTCTATAGCTACCAAAATACATAAGGATATAGATTGGAGAATAAAAAGAAATAAACAGCTTGAGAAAACAATGCGCAGATATAGTGGCCCGTTGATGGTAAATAACATCGCATGGTGGGTTAACAGTGTCTCGGACAGATATGTGGTCACATATTTCTGCGGCATAGCAGAAAATGGAATTTATTCGATAGCATATAAAATACCATCTATAATTAGCATTTTTCAATCAATATTTGGGCAGGCTTGGACACTATTTGCAATTAAGGAATTGGGTAATGAGAAAGATAATGAGCGTTTTTCAACCGTTTATGCAGTTTACCAGTTTATCATAATTTTGACGTGTTCATTATTGATTTCTTTAAATATACCGATTGCTAAACTATTGTATGCCAAAGATTTCTTTATTGCATGGAGATATGTTCCTTTCTTGATACTATCCAGTCTTTTTAATGCACTATCAGCGTATATGGGAGGCATATTTGCTGCAGGAAAACAATCTAAAACTGTAATGAACTCAACTATGATAGGTGCCGCAGTCAACATTGTCTTAAACATAGTGCTGACTCCAACCATGGGTGTTTTAGGAGCAGCTGTAGCGACTGCTTTTTCATACTTTATTGTATTCTGCCACAGGGATTGGGCAGTAAAAAAAATAATAGTCCTGCAAGAAAACAGACCAAGAAGTTTCATAGCATATTCTATGATTGTACTGCAAACGATTCTAGGGTTGCTTTTGGGTGAAGCGTGTTTAAGTGTTGTGGTGAATGTAATATGTTGCATTGCTGTCTTGTTAATGTACAACAAAGAAATAAAACAGACATATAGATATATGAGGAGAATTGTGTAGGATGAATGCAAAAAAGTTAGCAAAAAAATTACTAGGCCCACAGTTAACCCACAAAATAGGTACAAGGTTTCTATTTAAAGAAAAACCAGAATTAAAAACATTAATTTCACCAAACTCATCATTAAAGGGAATACACCAAGGGCAGAGATGCTTTATCTTCGGCAATGGTCCTTCATTGAACAACGTAGATTTTTCGTTATTTGAAAATGAATATTCTTTTACGGTTAATATGCTCACAAAAAATCCGAATTTTTATAAGTTAAAGACGAATTATCATATGTGGGCAGATGAAAATTTCTTTAATTTGGATATGTCAAAACCTGAAGATAGAGCAATTCTTGAATCAATGAAGAATGTCAATGCAGGGGATAATACTCCAGTTGTATTCTACAAAGACACAGCCAAGGATTTAATTGAAAAATATAAATTAAAAAACAAGTTGAATATAAGATATTATAGTCAAGGGTGTTGGGAAAACTGGAATGCAAACAGTAAGATTTCATTTGATGAACCTGTGCCTGGGTTTGGAACCGTTGTTCACTATTGCATATGCCTGGCAGTGTATATGGGATTCAAGGAAATTTATTTGATGGGCTGTGACTGCACAGGAATATTTAACGCTCTTGAGGCATGGATACATTTAGAGGATTCCAGCGCGCAAACTTTACAATACGCCTATGAAGTTTCTGATGATGATAAGAAAATCTCTCAAAAAGGTCATTTAAATTGTAGTGTAAAAAATGAATTTTTGGGTTGGGTACATTTGTTCGAGGATTACGATAAACTATACCACTATTGTAAAAATAATGGTGTTGCACTATTTAACGCTTCTAAACCCACTCTGTTGCAGGATGTTCCAAGGATAAATCTGGACAGTATAATACATAAATAGGTTTGGAGAGATGTAAATGATAAAAAAATATTTAAAACTATTATATAGATTAAGAAATACAATTATATCGACGTCCTTTTGCTTTGGTAGGAAAAAACATAAATATTACATCATAAGATTTGAAGACAGAATGCATTGTGGATGGACTGTCTGGGAGCGGGTAGTATTGTTTAATAGTATATATGCAATAGACCATGGATATATTCCTGTTGTGGATATGCAAAGCAAAAAAAATATTTATTTGGAAAATGACGAAGTCGGCATAGTCAATGCATGGGATAAATATTATTTGCAACCTGTGGAAGGGGTGTCTTTAACACAAGCGCTACAGAGCGGCGATTATATTTTGGGCAATGAATCACAGGAGTGGTTTGATTACATAAGAATCCGAAAGAGAAAGCTTAAATCCAATGAATACCTTCGAAGACAATATCAGTTATACATAAAATATAACGATAAAACGGAACGTAGATTGAGTACTTTTTATAACAATATGCTTAAAAAGGCTAATCGCAATATGAATGTAAGGCTACTGGGTGTTTGCTTAAGAGGTACAGATTATAGGCAGTTTGGGCATGCAATAAATCCTATAATTTCAGAAATTAAACCTGATATTGACAGGGCATTGCAGGACCACAAATTTGATGGGATATTTGTAGCAACTGAGGATGAATCAATCATGAAGGATATCACTGAACAGTTTCCATCAGAGATGATATTGAGTTACAAAGCTGGTGAGTTATCGAATACAAATGGATACATTGGCGATATTATTAGAGTTACTAAAAGTGCTGATGAGGCGGCCATAGATTATTTGATGGTTTTATACTCATTGAATAGATGCTTCGGTCTCATTGGAGGCGTATGTGGAGCTACAATCGTTGCACAGTATAAGAGGGATTGCCAATATGATTATCTTAAAATATATGATTTTAATATGTATTACTAAAATTCATCTTAAAAAGGAGACTAACTATGAAAATCGTTTCATTTATTCCAATCAAATTAAACAATCAAAGATTTCCGGGAAAAAACACAATGATGCTGGAAGGTAGACCTATGTGTAATTATCTGTTTGAAACAATCTCATCAGTTGATTCTATTGATGAAAAATATGTGTATTGCAGTGATGAGACAATAAAGCCATATATTGCTCCATATGAACGTCAAGGACTTCGCTTTTTGAAAAGAGATTCATACTTGGACGGCTTCCAGATAAAGGGTCTGGAAATTATTGATAGATTTGTGAAAGATGTAGATGCCGATATATATGTACTCACACATGTCACGCAGCCATTCACTAAGTCTGAGTCCATTAAAAATGCATTAGAAAAAGTTGTTTCCGGAGAGTATGATTCTGCGTTTTCGGCAGTTGTACTACAGGATTATATGTGGATGAACGGTAGACCTCTCAATTACGATATTAAAAATATAGTGAGAACACAGGATCTTGAACCAATACACATGGAAACCGGTGCCTTCTTTATATTTAGAAAAGAAGTATTTACTAAGTTAGGACAAAGAATTGGTGACAAACCTTATATATATGAAATTGATCCGTTTGAAGCTGTGGATGTGGATGTAGCAGAAGATTTTGAATTTGCAAAAGTGGTTGCTCGTTATTTGGCTGAGACAAAAAAGTAGTATGTACTTTGTAACACAAGGAGAAAATAAAATGAAGAATGTTAAAATTTTGGATTGTACATTAAGAGATGGTGGTAGAATCATCAATTGTGCATTTAATGATGCAGAAATAAAAGATATATCATATCGGCTTGCAACCACCAAAATAGATATTGTTGAAGTTGGTTTTCTTCGTGATTGGCACGATATTGAGTATAAAGGAAATAGTACGTTCTTTACCGATGTGGATCAGATTCGTCCATTTGTTGATAAGAGCAAAAAAAATGTTATGTATGTAGCCTTTATTGACTATGGTATGTTCGACTTTTCATCATTAAAGCTTTATGATGGAACATCTGTTGACGGCATTAGATTTGGTTTTACCAAAAAGGACTACGATGAAAATTACGATGATATAATTAATTGTATGAATATTATAAAAAATGCAGGTTATAAATTGTTTATACAGGGGGTCAATTCACTTAACTATTCCGATCGGGAAATTCTTGAATTAGTAGATATGGTGAATTCAGTTAATCCATATAGTTTTGGGATAGTGGATACCTATGGCGCAATGTACATTGATGATGTAGACAGACTGTATGGGCTAATTGACAGAAATATGAACGAAGAAATATGTATCAATTTTCATTCACATAATAACTATCAGCTTTCGTTCGGTTTTGCACAGGAGGTAATCAAGCTCAGTCGTGGAACGACTAGGTCGGTCATCATAGATGCAACCTTAAGTGGAATGGGCAAAGTAGCTGGTAACCTCAATACAGAACTTATTGTAGATTATCTAGTCAGAAAACTGCATTATGATTATGAATTTGAAGATATTTTGGATTTAGTCGATGATCATATATATAAGTATACGCTCAACCATAAATGGGGATATTCAATCCCCGCAATGATGGCAGGTATATATAAGTCACATCCCAATAATATTGTTTACTTAACAGAAAAATTCAGACTCGAAACAAAGGATATTAGTAACTTACTGTCTATGATAGAGCCTCAAACAAGACAAAGATATGATTATGAAAATATCCAACGCTTGTATACCGAATATATATCAGATAAAGTTGATGACCAGGCAGCAATAGCTAAACTTAGAGAATATATTGAAGGTAGAGTAGTGTTGGTACTGGCTCCAGGTAATTCATTAAATACATATAAAAAAGAAATCAAGGACTATGCTAAAAATTACGATGCTATTGTAATAAGTGCAAACTATGTTGCGGAGGATTATAAAGAGTCATTTCACTTTTTTGGAAATCAGAAACGTTATGTAAAGATGTCAAATAAGAGAGTTCAGGGAAGAACAATTATTTCTTCTAACATAAAATCGGATGATGACTATGACATCATTGTAAACTATCACTCGTTAATAAACAGAGGTTATACTTATTTTGAAAATACTGTAATTATGCTGTTGAACCTGCTCAAACGATTAAATCCGGATAAAATTACTATAGCTGGATTTGATGGATTTTCAAATGCAAAAGAAGATAACTACGTTGATTCAGGATTTCAAAATGACCGTCATATTGTGGAGTTTGACTTATTGAATAAGGAAATCTCGGAAATGTATAATGACATTAAAGCAACATTAGAGGGAAAGTGTGAGGTAAAACTTCTGACTGCAAGCCTTTATGGAGAATAAATTTGTTGCAAAGCTTTATCTTAACACCGTAGGGGAAAATGTATGGAAACTAAGTTTGAAAGTGTCATTAGGACAAGCTTCAACAGCGTTGACGCAGTAAGAGATGTTTCAAATGATAATGGCGGAGAACAAAAAAAGCAAATTTTAGGTTCGGGGTGTAGGGGGAAACGTTGGAGTAACTTTGAATTATTGCGTATAGTAGCTATGTTAATGATTATTTCATATCATTATGCAGTACATGGGTATGCAGATTATATAGATAATGTACGATTTTCGCAAAGAGTTTATCTTGAAATGTTTTCAATGTTTGGTAAGATTGGGGTAAATCTTTTTGTTTTAGTAACAGGTTATTTTGGTATTGAAAACAATAATAATATAGCAAGAATAATTAAATTGGAATGTCAGACATTATTTTTTTCAGTTTATCCAGTAATAATTTTAGGAGTGTTAAAGCTATATAGAGGGACTTTAAAAAATATAGTTAAAGCTTGCTTTCCAGTAATATTTAATGAATATTGGTTTATAACGGCATTTGTTATTTTATTGCTGTTTAAACCGTGGTTGAATAAACTATTAAATAGCCTAAGTAAGAAGGAATATAAAAATTTACTGTTATTGATGTTTGTGATTTGGTGTGTTATTCCGTGTTGCACTTTGCAGACAGGTAATGGAATGAATTTTACTCAGCAGATTTTTATGTTTGTTACATATATGTTTGGAGGTTACATTAGAAAATATGAACGTAAATGCTCCATAGCCAGTACCTGACTAAAAATAATGCCGCCCTTTATGGACGG
>OMGG01000393.1_pt1 | contig 30404 bp, 37 predicted proteins | sample 1645891 | NCBI WGS metagenome assembly OMGG01 (sample SAMN05578587, study PRJEB25193) | human gut metagenome | biome: Human Microbiome; feature: human-associated habitat; material: feces | host: Homo sapiens | place: USA:Birmingham
CGTCCATCTCCTGCACGAACATCAACGATTCCCTCAATGGCCATCTGGCTGTGTTTCAGGCGGAAAAGGCACGCAAAACGGGAACCGTATGCACGATGCCGCAGATATAAAAACGCCGCATCCGGCCGGTTCATACAAAAAAGCTCCCGCATGGAGGCCGCATCTGCGGCCCCCCGCGGGAGCTTTTTTATTGCTCCGCAATAAAAACGTATCTCAATGGCCGCGGGTAAGGACGGCCCGCGTGGCCGAAAGAATAGCCTGTGGCTGTTTTTTGTCGGACATTGCGCCTGAGCGGCGGCGAACAGCCAAAGCGATGCGCCTGAGGACGCAAGGCGTCATCCATCCTCCAGTGTGTATTTCAAAAGAGAAAGCCCGCGGAACGCGGCGTATTCCTGCGCGCGTATTTCCAGCATGCTTTGCTGCCGTGCCGAAAACGCCTGCCAGGCTGTGACGGAAAGCTCCAGCCTGTCCCGGACGGTCCGGGCCGTCCACACGCCGGAGATGCGGCCATCCAGCACGACAGCGCCGGGGTTGCCGACGGTGCGCCACACTAGCTTCTGAAGCGCTTTGTCGGGCAGCAGCACGTCCCGGTCCCGGGTGTCGAGGTAAGGGTCGTGCGGCCCGAGCAGGAGCAGCCGCTCCTGCGGGCCGCAGGGATGGGCCAGCGCATCGCGGTCGGCAGAAAGGAACCAGCGCGCTTTGCCCTCCACAGATACCGGCTCCAGCTCCTGCGCCACGCTGTTCCAAAGCCGCCGCGCCTGTGCGGGCGAGCAGCCGAGCCACTCTGCCAGGAGGGCCGGCGTGGAGGGGCCGTGGCAGTGCAGGAATTTTCGTACCAACAGCCTGTCCGCGTCTGGCGGAGTTTCGGGCGCGCGGCCCAGCCAGCTTCGGAACGACGCAAAGGTCGGGCTGCCGCCCCGGCGGCAGCCAAATACCACAAGGCCGGAAAAGGAACAGGGCCGCAGCAGGAACGATACGGCCGCGCCGCCCACAGTCTGCCGGTCCGGCGCGCCGTACATAGAGGGGGAGTCCCACAGTGTCCGTTTTTCCGACGGCAGGCGTTCCCGTACGGCATCCGCCAGCACACGGTCCAGCGTTTCCTTGCCTTGAACGGTGTGGGCATCCAGATACCCCGCTGCCTGCTTCACAAGCGGCAGCAGGCTGTCAAAGCTCATTTGCAGGTGCTCCAGCGCCAGAGCGATGCCGCGGGTATAGATCCACGGCGCTTCCCCCTTAAGCGCGGCGAGCGGGGAGAGAAAAATTCCGCTTTCCGCAGTGGGAAACACAACGGGCACGCCCCGGTAGCTCCAGGCCTGCAGCAGGGTTTTCCGGCGGTACAGCGCGTCGTGCAGCTCCGGCAGAGTGCAGCCTTCCACGCGGTTGAACAGAGCTGTTTCCCACGCACCGGGTGGCGAGTTCTGTACTCCGCAGGCCCCGGCGGCGGTTTCAATTTGCCCGGATGGGAGCATTTTGTCCAGATGATGTGCCCGGAGCCGAAAGCTCCGCACAGCTTGCGCACGGATGTCCACAGAATACGCCCCGCTTTCCTTTTTTGAATCGTCTTGTCATCATTATACCATGACGCCGCGAAGCGGCCTCAACAAAACCGCATTGAGCGCGGCGCTTTCGCCCAAAGGGCGAAATGCGACCGGATGGGAGCAAGCCGCCCCGCGCGAGGATGTGCCTTTGAGCGCGGCGTTTTCGCTCAAAGGGCGAAGTGCGTGCGGGCTGCGGGCCTGGCCAGCCCGGTTGGCACAGCAAATGCCTGCCGGGGAAAAAATCTGGCCCGGTCTGTTTGAAAAGCGAAAGCCGCTTTTGCCGCAGACCGGGCGGGGAAAGACTGTGTCACGCCTGCCCGGGAGCAGGCAATTCCTCCGGTGGCACGCTGTGCACGACGGGGGAGCAGACGCGGTGGATGAGATAATGCAGATAGTCGATATCCTTGAACAAATCCAGCCCCTGAGACTGGGATTTCATTGTGCCCTGCAGTGAGCGCATTGCCACAAGCAGGCCCGGCGCTTCGTCAAATTTCACCGTCAGCCCGCCGTCCGGCCGGAACACGAATTTCAGCAGACGGGAGCTGGAGCTTTCCAGAAAACAAAGCGTCACTTTCAAAACGGGTTCGTCGTCCTCGTTGGCGGTAAAGCGCCCCGTCACGCCCACGGCGAAGCGGTTGCCACCCAAGTCCAGCTCGTATTCCAGCGCGTTTTCAAAGCCCACGGGAATGCAGTACTCCACGCCGCCTTCGGTCCAGAGCAGCGAAAGCGTGTTGTCCCCCACACGGAAAGCTGCTTTTTCCGAGCCTTTGGTATACCAGTCCTCCATGCAGCCCAGAATGGCGGGCAGCAGGCCGGCCCGGTTTTCCTCCAGCCGGTATGTTTGGGCGAGAGCGGGGCGCACGCTGTCCGGGATAGGAGAGGGAGCAGACGGCGCGGCAGGGGGGAACAGTGCGTTACGGACACGCGCGTACCAGGGATGCCTGACGGGAACAGGCGGTTCCGGCACAGCCTCGCCGAAGCGCAGATGCGCCGCCGTAAAGGCAAGGCGCGCGTCTGCGGAGGGGTCGGCCGGCAGGGGCGCGGGAGCACGGGCCACGGCCTTCAGAAATTCTCTCACAGCGGTGTAGCTGCGGCTGCGGGTAAATAAATTGCCCGCGCCTGCGTTCACGGCCAGCACCAGGTCCAGGTCCGGCGCAACGACGACATACTGGCCGAACATGCCGTTGAACATATAAGTGTGGTCGGCGCTGTGCGGCCAGAGCTGATAGCCGTATTCTTCGCCGTTCTCATGCACGGTGTCGGGTTTGACGGCGGCTTCCACCCAAGCGGCGCTCAAAAGGCGCTGTTCCTTTCCGTCGGCACCCGTCCATTTGCCCTTTTGCAGATAGAGTTGGCCCAGCTTGGCGATGTCCTCCAGATAAACGTACATGCCCCAGCCGCCTTTTTCGATGCCCTGGGGGCAGGTCTCCCACGCTACATCGCCGAAGCCCAGCGGCTCGAACAGGCGCGGGCGCAGATAGGCCGAAAGACCCAGCCCTGTTTTGCGCTTGACGATGGCGGAAAGCATGTAGCTGTTCATGCTGTTGTAATCGAATGCGGAGCCGGGCTCGAACAGAACATCTGCGTCCAGAAAGCCTTTGACCCAGTCGCCTTCCAGAACCGCGCCGGCCTCCTTGAAAGCGACGCCGCTTGTCATGGTGACGAGGTGCCGCACTGTGACGGCGCGCATGCGGCGGCTGGTGAGCAGGCCGCACTTTTCAGGAAAGATCTCGCATACATGCTCATCCAGTGAAAGGCGGCCTTCATCTGCCAGCATGCCTATGGCGGTGCCCGTCACGCTTTTGCACATGCTGTGCGTCACATGCCAATACCGGCTTGAATAGGGCGCGTACCATCCCTCGCTCACCACACGGCCGTGGCGCAGTACGATGCAGGCATGGGTGCCGCACTCGGCGCCGGACAGGCTGCGGTACAGCGTATCCAGCGCGGCAGCAGGCACACCCTCGTCCCGCGGCGCGCTGCGCGGCAGGAGTGTGGGCAGCCTGCCCGTGCGGGGCGGCTTTTGCGGCCGCACGGGGAACGGCAGGATGTTGTCCGTATCGTTCAGCAGATATTTGCGGGCGTAATTCAGCATTTTGATGTTGCTGCGCAGTTCCATGAATGGTTCTCCCTCAGCCCGGGCGCGCGCGGAGCGGCCTGCCGGGCGGTCTGTCTGTAAATATTTTCCGACAACTAAAGTATAGCATCTTTGCACAGTTTTTCTATAAACAGTTTGTAAAGAATGTCGTGAGCCTGTGTCTGCGCCCGCTTCCCGAACGGCGGGCGGAAGCGCGGCCGTGCGCGCGAACGGGGGATGCAGCATACCGGCCCTCCTCCGGGAGCGTTCTCCCGTTTCTTTTGAGGATTGGCGTGCAGGGCGCGGTGTAATCCGCCGTTCGGAGGAGGCGGCAAAAAAGCATGCGGCCAGGGGAAAAGCAAACGCCCGGAACCGCCGGAAAAGACGGTCCCGGGCGCGGAAGGGTCATTCCACCGTCACGCTCTTGGCCAGATTGCGGGGTTTATCCACGTCGCAGCCGCGCAGCACGCTCATGTAATAGGCAAACAGCTGCAGCGGTACGATCAGCAGCAGCGGCATGAACACGCCCTCAAATTCGGGCAGGCGCACCACATGATCCGCTGCGTCGGCAGGGACCTTTGCGTCCTGTTTGCAAAGCAGGATCACCCGGCCGCCGCGTGTCTTTACCTCCTTGACGTTGCTGATGGTTTTTTCATATACGCTGTCCTGTGTGGCAAGCGCCACTACGGGCGTGCCCTCCACGATTAGAGAGATGGTGCCGTGCTTCAGCTCGCCGGCCGCGTAGGCCTCGCTGTGCACATAGCTGATCTCCTTCAGCTTGAGGCTGCCCTCCAGCGAGAGCGCATAGTCGAACCCGCGTCCCATGAAGAACAGATGATCGCTGTTCATGAACTGGCTGGCGAGGTATTTGATGTTGTCACAGTCCTTCAGAATGGGGCGCAGCAGCTCCGGAACGCGCTGCAGCTCGACCGTCAGGTGGCGCACGATGCATTCGTCCTGTGCGCCGCGGGCCAGCGCCAGACGCAGCGCGAACAGATACAGCACGGCCATCTGCACGCTGTACGCCTTGGTGCTGGCGACGGCAATCTCCGGCCCGGCGTAGGTGTACAGAACCCAGTCGGCCGCGCGGGCGATGGAAGAACCAACCACGTTCACCACAGCAAGCGTTTTTGCGCCGCGCTCCCTGGCAAGCTTCAGTGCGGCCAGCGTATCCAGAGTCTCGCCGCTCTGGCTGATGATGACCACCAGATCGTTTTTGCCAAGGATGGGGTCCCGGTAGCGGAATTCACTGGCGATGTCTACATAAACGGGCACGCGGGCGATGCGCTCAATGGCGGTCTTGCCGACCATGCCGGCGTGCATGGCTGTGCCGCAGGCAACGATGTGGATATTCTCCACTCCTGCAAGGTATTCATCCGTCAGTCCGGGCACGCCCAGCGCGGGCAGGCCGTCCTGTACGCGCGGATTGACGGTGGCGCGCAGGGCCTCCGGCTGCTCGTGGATCTCTTTGAGCATAAAGTGAGGATAACCGCCTTTTTCGGCAGCGCCGATGTCCCAGTCGGCCGTGAGGTGCTGCTTTTGCACCGGATGGCCGAAAGCGTCGTATACGTCGATCTTATCCGCGCTCAGCACAGCGATCTCGCCCTCTTCCAGCACCGCATAATCGCGGGTATAGCGCAGCAGAGCGGGAATGTCGCTGGCGAGAAAGTTTTCTCCGGCGCCGTAACCGACGATCAGAGGGCTTTCCTTGCGCACGGAGAAGATCTGCCCGGGAAAATCTTTGAACAGGATGGCGAGCCCGTAGCTGCCGCGCACCTGCTCCAGCGTCCGCAGGATGGCGTCCAGCGGTTCGCCGTGATAGTTGTGGTCCAGCAGCTTTACCAGCACCTCGGTGTCTGTTTCGCTGCAGAATTCATAGCCTCGTTTCATAAGGTGCTCCTTGAGCTGGGCGTAGTTTTCAATGATGCCGTTGTGCACCAGGCTGACGCGCGCGGCGCAATGGGGATGGCTGTTTACGTCGCTGGGGGCGCCGTGCGTAGCCCAGCGTGTGTGCCCGATGCCGCAGTGCGAGGCCATGGGCGGCATGCCGTTCAGTTTTTCTGCCAGAACGGCCAGCCTGCCCTGTGCTTTGACGACCCGGATCTCATCGTTTACGCACAATGCGACTCCGGCTGAATCATAGCCCCGGTATTCCAGCTTGGAAAGTCCGTCCAGCAGTACGTCCGTGCTCTGGCGCGAGCCGATATATCCAACAATTCCACACATAAATTCTATCTCCCAACATTGTCATTTGAAAAATGGTACAATGCGAAAGACGCAAAAACACAAAACAATACCAAGGCCATGCCGCCGCGCAGAAAAGCGCCGCATGGCCTGCCGAAAGACACAACACGTCCGGGGCGTACCCGGCCGGCGCGCCCGCGTTTTTGCGTCTTTGCATTTATGTATTTTGTGCCGCGCCGCTTAAGCTGCGGCACAGCCGAAGAGACAGGCGTACCGCGGCGGCGCCCGGAGGCTGCCGCGGTCGGATAACGTCTGTCCGGGCGGCGTACTGCACCGCCCGCAAAAAAACGCCGCCCGCCGCGCGGGGACGCAAAATTTTATGTGTAAAATCCCGGTGTGCCATGCGTCTCTGTTTCGGCGTTGCCGCCGTGTTTTGCCCGCATGGTGTCGGCCGCCCGGAACCCCGGCCGTGGGAGCATCCGCCGAATCTTTCGATGCCGCCCGCTTCGGCACATTGCCGAAAACGGGTTATCTCCCATCCTCGTCACCCTTCGTGGCGGTGGGCAAGCCCATGGGGAAGCAGCGCTTCCCGCTCCGCTGTTGCAAAAGGGCCCGGCGCTTCATAGCTGCATGGAATATCAAACCTCCCGGTGTTGTAAAGCCAGCGCCCCGCGGCTCAGTGCATTTTCATCAGCCTTGCCCGAAAGCGGGCGCAGTACAGGCCGATGATGCGGGCCACGGCGACGTCGTATATCACAAAGGTGACGTTGCCCATCAAGAGCAGCAGCCCCGTGAACGGGATGCCCATGCTCTCGAATTCCTCGACAACGGCGCCGATGGGAAACAAAAATAAAATGATGCCGTACATGCCGACGATGCATGCGTTGAACACGGCCAGCTTGACGGCCCACTGGGCCGCACGGGAGCGCATGCGCTCGATGCTGGCCTTAAGCAGGGGATAAAAGCCAAGAAAAAAGACGAAGATCAGGCTCATTTCCTTATCGGGAACGACAAAGAGCGAGAGCAGGCCGATGGCGGCGTACAGAACATAGCCTGTTTTTATGCCGAATTCAATGGCCACGGGCACGATGAGAATGCCCGCAAGCGCGGGCGCGACGTAGGTGGCCAGCGGCAGGATGCCGCCCATCAGCATCAGGACGGCGGCCAGCGAGCCGAACACGCCGGAAAGCGCGATCTTACGGCTTTCACTGCTGCGTTTCTGCATGGTGTCAGCAGCCTCCCCGGCCGCAGCCGCAGCACATGTCCATGCACATCATGGCCGTGCACATGTCGCAGCAGGAGCAGCCCACGGCCTGAGCGCCCGCCATACCGTTGTTCCCATAAGGGTTGCCGGGCATCGCGCCGCCGGCGCTGTTCTGCAAATTGCGCAGCGCGGCCTCATATTCCCGGTTGCCCGGAGCAAGGCGGCACGCCGTCTGGAAATAGCGCAGCGCGTCGGCTACCCATCCCTTATAATAATATGCGCTGCCCACAAGGAAGTTCCATTCCGCGTCGTTGGCACCGCCCTGGATCGCGTTCAATTCCGCAAGGGCCTGCTCCACCGCGCCGCTGTTGATCATCTGGCGGATGGCTCGGTAGCGTCCGTTGGCCGCCGCGCCTGTGTCCGGCTCCGGCTCGCCTGCGTTTGCAGCGCGCCTGCTGTTTACGGGCGTGCCGGTGCGGATGGCGCCCATCAGCGCGTCGAAAGCCTCGTTCAGTTCGGTCATTTTGGCCTCGGCCTCCTCGCGCAGGGGGCCGGCCTCATAATTGTCCGGGTTGTACTTCTGCGCCAGAGCCCGGTATGCGGTTTTGATCTCTTCTTCTGTCGCGCCCTCGGTAAGGCCCAGAACTTTGTATGCGTCCATTTGAATTCCTTTCTGTTGTCGGATGTCAGGCTGTATGTTTCCGCCGCACGGAGCGGAGATGCATCACGTTCCGCGCACAGCTTTATGCGCCGTGCCTGGGCTGCGTGCGCTTTTGCCCGGCCAGTGCGATGCTCTGCGGCAGGCCGAGAAAGACGATGTTGTCCAGGATCGCCTTGCAGGGCCCCGGCTCCAGCAGGTTGTAGGCCAGAGCCGCCTCGCCCGCGCACATGCGGCACAGGCGCTGTGCCTCGGCCACTGCCTCCGCCTTGGAAAGGCCCTGCAGCGCAAACACATTGTACGCGCCGTTCCGGGTGTCCTTTTCGTAATCCTCGGCCGCGTCCAGGTAATAGATGATCTTCCCCACAAACAGGCCCATGCGCTCCAGCGCACGGCTGCCCGGCGCGGCCAGGCGGAACAGCGCGGCCGTCATGCGGGCCGTGGGGTCCGCCGCTTCATCGGCGCTTTTGCTGGCGCGGCGCTCCAGTGCCTGCTGGGCGGCCGTCTGTTCGCGCAGCGTCTCGTCCAGCGCGGGCCTGCGGACCGCCGCCTTTTTGCGCATGCGGCTCAAAAAGGGCCACAGGACCAGAGCGGGCAGACGCTTGAAAAAACGTTCGTCCGCAAGGTCGTCCGCCAGCTTGTAATACACCGTCAGCACCAGCGCGTCCGCAGCCAGGGCAAGGCCCGCGGTGCTTTGGCACATCGGCCGTTTTTCCACCGGGTTGGCCATGCAGCGCTCCGGGCACATACGCGCCTGCGTGCCCGCCATACCGTCCGCCAGCAGAGCCGGCAGGACAAGGTCGTAATTCAGCAGAAAACGGGACAAAAAGCCATATTCACGCTTCAGCTCCTTGCACAGGCCGCAGTAATAGGCGCGGTAGGCGTGCCACTCGCGCACCTTCAGCTCTGCTGTCAGGGGCAAAACATAGCCGAACATGTGCGCACGCCCTTTCCGCTGCAAGATACGAAACACATTCAGTATACAATATCTTGTGCCTTTTTACAATTCTCACGACAGATTTTCAGGCTTTTTGCTGTTAAAATTTGCATTTTTTTCATATTCCGGCCGTATTTTGTCCACAGCAGGCGGGGCGACGGCGGCGGTCACGGCTTTTTTTCCAGATGGTCCACGGTATCGAAGCGGTAGCCTGCATTTTTGAACCAGCGGATAACGTCCGGCAGCGCGGCGGCCGTGTTCTTCGTGGCGTTGGTGTCACGCACATAGAAAGTACAACGGAAAATTATAAAAAAATCGGGTCGCCTGATACAGCGCCGTTGTTCACGGGGATTTCCCGTATAATTGAGCGCCAGAACTCTTGACGCTCGCCGCGCGAAAGATCGTTGTAGATGGCGCGCACACCGCGTTCCAAAAGGCTTTTCAGCTTTTCCATACTGCGCGGCGGCTGCTTTTCCGGCACTTGGATTTTAGCCTCCAATTCGGTGGCTCTCTTTTTGTACTCCTGCAAGTCTATAAAGCCGTTGATGAATAGTTCTTTTACACGTTCCTGCCGTTCGCGGATCGCGGCTGTATTGTCAACCACAACGGGCTGTGCATCGGCCACACTTGCGGAAACGATGTAGTCGGACAATCCGTTTTCGAGATAATCCAGCAGCCAAGCCTCGACCTTTCTTTCGTCAACAAGATGGCGGTTGTCACAAACATGATCCCCGAAAGCGCGGTGGCATCGGTATGCTGTCCACGTGACGGACTTTTTGCGAACGGTATTGGCTGCCAGACGACGGCCGCAGCATGAACAAACAAGAAGCCCGGAAAAGATATGAATGCGTGCGTTATCGGCGCTGCGCACGCGCACGTTATGCTCAAGAGCCGCCATGATTCGCGCATGCTCGTCCTGCGATATATACGTGGGACAATAATTGTAGTTTTCGCGCCGCACGCCGCAATATGTAGTACTGCGGGCCATTCGGATTGCTTGCCCGTATTCAAAGTGCAGATTGTGGCGCTCGTTCATATCAAGCATGGCACGGCGAACACTTCCGCAGGACAGCAGGCGCTCAAAGAAATAGGAAACGGCAGGCTGCATGTCGGGATCAATTGACAGGCGCTTGTTTTCGATGCGGTAGCCGGGCGGCGCACAGCCTCCGATCCATATGCCGTTGGCGATCTGGTTATCGTGGATATCACGGATGCGGTCGCCGTCCGTGTCGCACTCCTGCTCCGCAATTGCGAGACGCAGATTTATCATCAAGCGCCCGTTTGTTGTTTTGGTGTCGTAATCTTCCTTCACGGCGCTCCAGTTTACACCGTGGGGGATTAGATGCTCGTTCATCATTTTGTGATAGTCGTATATGTTGCGGAACCAGCGATCCAGCCGCATGACAATGATTTCATCAATCAGCCCGGAATCCACATCTTTCATCATCTGGCCGAATGCTTCGCGCCGATCCAGCCGCTTGCGCGCGGTGATTCCGGCATCCACATAAATGTTAAACAGTTCTATGCCGTGCGCTTTGGCATATGTGCGGATTTCGGCCTCCTGCGCATCGAGTGACAGCCCGCGCGTGGCCTGCTCGGCGGTAGAAACGCGGATATAGCCAACGCCGCGAATTACATTCATGCTGCAGCATGCCTCCTTCCGCATACCGCTGCCGCCGCCCGCGTATGAATGCAACAGAAAGGGGGCGCGGCAATGGATGCAGTAAAGATATATGCAGAGCTGGCGCGTATCATTTCAGGGCGGGGAACGCCTGTAAAAATCACTGTGGAAAAGGTAAAAAAAGACATAAAGAAAACACCTCGCTGTCCAAAATAGGTGCAAGAGACTATGCAGCGCGGTGTTTTCGTGGTACAATATCCTTGTGGGCGGTATTGTGCCACGGCTTTGCCGCGTTGCCTTTATTGCTTTGGCCGCGTTCCTGTTGGCGCAGGAGCGCGGTTTTTTATTTGGTACTGATTTCGTCCATATAGCCTGCCGTAATAATGCCAGCAGGAAGCGCAACAATTGCTATTCCAAATACAGAAGAAATCATTGTAATTATACGGCCGATGTCGGAAGTGGGGTAAATATCGCCATATCCAACAGTGGTGAGCGAAACAGTTGCCCAATATATCGCCTCAAAAAAATTATCAAACGTTTGAGGCTCGACGTTAAAAATCACAAGAGCGGAAATCAAAATGTAAGCACCTGACAATCCACATACGGCGAATAGCGGCTCTCTCTGCTTCCGCAATACATTCACAATTATTTCGACACTCCGAGAATATCTCGCTATTTTAAAGACACGAAACACCCTGAAAGTACGAAACAGCCGTAAAATTTTGAGCATTCTAAATGCCTGATTTAAAATACTGAATGAGGGCAGAATAGAAAACAAATCAATAAGCGCCATTGGCGTGAGCGGGTAAATGAAAAATGACTTAATACCACATTGCAGGCGAAAATCAGAAGTGCATAGACGGAAGATATAATCCAATATGAATATATTAACAGTGATTCCGTCCAAGACAGATGCCCACGTAGGCGTGGTGCTTATAGTGAGAGGGACTAAACTAGCTATGATTGTGAACATCATAAAAAGATCGTATGCGTGGCTAACTGAATCACCGGATTCAGACAATTCCACAATTTCATACATTCTTTTCCGAAGGTTATGCGGCCTAAGCAATTGAACCCCTCCATCACAAATCAGTGGAAACACATTTGCAGATATTTACTTGGCAGGCCCGCAGGCGCGCGGGCCTCACACTGACAGAATTAGAAGCGCTTACCGGGATAGGGAAAACGACATTGAATAACATCGAGAACGGCACAGTGTCGCCGCGACTGGATCAGTTGGAGGCGATAGCCCGCGCAACGGGCACTAAAATAACAGATTTGTTTGACGCACCGAACAAGTAATGCAACCAGAATTATAACACATAATAGTGCAGCGCGGTGGACATGCACAGTATATTTCCCGAAATCGGGAAATATGGAGCAAAACCACCAAAAAGCGGGAAATATCTGGTAAAATGCATCCAAGGAGGTGAGCGCCTTGGATGCGCAGTATTATCGTAAAGTGCTTAACGAGCTTTTGAAACTTGCAAACCTCGCCCAGCTAAAACGAATATACAGGTATGCGCAAACAATAATTTTACATGGCTCCAGTTGAGCGAAAACGGCGGCTTGCCCTTTGGGGCGGCTGCCGTTTTATTGGTTATTGGATAGAAAGAACTTGTGCTGTTTGAATTTATGCTCCAAAATTGCCCATCATGTTGTGAAAATGCCGCCAGTCATCGGGACTGAACCGGGAGAATCCGCGAAAAATGGAACGTGCAAAATCGATGGCGTCTGCTGGTACGGTGCCGAGCAGTTTTATAATTTGCTCGGTGTTTTCGATGAACATTTCACCTTGCCCGGTAGTAAGCCAACCGTAGTCGATATTAAATTTACTGCAAACGAGCATTATGGTTTGAGGGGAAGGATTATTTTTTCCGCGTTCTAATAAACTAACAGAACTTTTTGTTATTCCGATTTTTGAGCCAAATTCTTCTTGCGAAAGGTCGAAGTGTTCGCGGATTTGTTTTAATCGCTCATTTATGCAGACGCCGTTATTTGAAACAGGGCAAGAACTTAGGTATGAACCACGGTTTTTGGTGAACATTTCGCCTTGTCCGGCAGTGAGCCAATCGTAGTTGATGTTGAATTCACGGCAAATTAGCATAATGGTTTGCGTTGATGCGGAATTTTCTCCGCTCTCAATTCGACTGATTGCCGATGTGGTTATACCTATTTTACGACCAAATTTACTTTGAGACAATCCAAGAGCAAGACGAAGTTGCTTTATGCGCTTATTCATACGACACCGCCTTTTGCATTGAAACGGGGCTACTGCTTTATTCTTCGTTACTTGCTGACAACGTGTTTACCTCGTCGGGTTTCATCCCGTCGAGGAATTTTTTTATCAGGCTGTGAAGCTGCTGCCAATCCTCGGCGCTGAATTGAGCGAACCCGCGAAAAATTGCCCGCGCAAATTCATTTTCTCCGGCCAGCACGGTGTCAACCAGCTTTGTGACCTGATCGTCGTTTTCGGCGAACATTTCGCCTTGCCCGGTAGTAAGCCAACCGTAGTCGATATTAAATTCACGGCAAATCGACTTAACTGTTTGCCCAGAGGCTCCATTCGAACTGCTTTCTATTCTGCTGACTGCGGATTTTGTAATTCCCAAGCGTCGCCCGAATTCTTCTTGAGACAACCCGAGAGAACGACGAACTTCTTTTATGCGTTGATTCATTGTTTCACCATCCTTTCTTGAACCAATGATAGCACACGACGTTGAGAAATGCAACAGTTTTGAATGAAAAAGGGTTGACAAAGTTCTGAAACTCAATTATAATATGTTTAAAGGTTGAGTAACTTAACAACGCGCAAGGAAAATGGGAGGCCAAAAAATGAACAAACAGCAGAGAGACTACGAAAAAGCAAAACAGGCAAAGCGGCGCGTAGAAATGAAGATGGAGGCGCGGGAGAAATCCTTTTTAAAGGGCCGTGGGCTTATGGACAGCGAGGGAACCGAAGCCGACAGCCTTTATAAAATCGAAGATGAAGCCCTTTTCGATATGGCATGCAAAAAATTCGATTTATTGCCGGGCATTCCTGAACTGAATAAAGAATACGCCCGCGCGGGCGAAGCACTGCGCGCAGCGGAGGAGGCTCTGGTGGAATACGCTTTATCAATTGCACCGCAAGCCACTGCACGCACTTTGCGGGAAAGCGTAAAAGACAATTATACGATTCGGCAGAAGATTATAACTCTCACAATGAAATTGGATACCACCACAGTGAAAACAAGAAAATAAAAATAAGGCTGTCCCATCGGCCACACGGGGAGAAGGAGAGAAACCATGAAAGTAAAACAGTTTTTAAATAAATTTTTGTATGCATCAAGCTCTATCAAATTTGTATATCTTGCCGATCAGGTGGGGCATGAGCTTCTTTTACAAACAAATATTTTGGGGGCCTTTGGTAGCCGCGCGCGACAAAAAGACAGGACGGGTGCTGAAAAAAGACGGCACTGTGGCGGCACCGGGGGAGCGCGTAGCGTATCAGGAACAGCAGCTCGTGCCGGACAAGCGCCGTGCAGGCGAAACCTTTCGGCAGTTCGTGAAGGAACTGCGGGAGCTGGGATATACGGTAGAATGGCGGGAGCTGACGGCATGCGATTACGGAGCGCCGACCACGCGCCGCCGCTTTTTTCTGCTTGCACGCCGGGATGGGAAGCCAATTGTATGGCCGCGGCCGACACACGGCGACCCGCGCAGTGCCGCCGTGCAAAGCGGAAAGCTGCGGCCATGGCGCACGGCATCGGAAATCATCGACTGGACGCAACCGTGCCCGTCTATATTTGAGAGAAAAAAGCCGCTGGCAGAAAACACGCTTCGCCGGATTGCGCGTGGTATTCAGAAATTCGTCGTTGAAAACCCGGATCCGTTTATTGTTCAGGTGAATCATGCAGGAGACCGTTTTCGGGGGCAGGAGATCACAGAACCACTGCCCACACTTACGGCAAAACATGGGTTTGGCGTGGTAACTCCTTATATCATGTGTAATAACCAAAATAACGTAGGAAGTTCGCCGGAAGAACCAGTACATACAGTGACCACGGAAAATAGGCACTTTGTTGCCTGCCCTACGCTGATACAGTATCACAGCGAGCAGAGCGAAAAAGAACACCGGGGGCAGAATGTCGTGGAACCGCTGCAAACGGTAGACGCATCCAACCGCTACGGCTTGGCGGCGGCAACATTGGTACAGACGGGATACGGAGAGCGTAAGGGACAGGCCCCGCGCGCCCTCGATCTGGAAAAACCGCTGGGCACGGTAGTGTCCGGGCAGAAACATGCGGCGGTAACGGCGTTTTTGTCCAAATACTATGCGGGCGGATATACAGGAGCAGGCAGCGCGGCAGACGCCCCGGTGGACACCATAACGGCGATAGACCATAACAGCCTTTGCACAGCCAACATCGTGCAGCTAAACAACAACTGTACCGGGCAGCCGGTGACAGAGCCGCTACATACCGTCACGGCAGGCGCAGGCCACTTCGCAGAAGTGCGTGCACTGCTTATTAAATATTATGGCAAGGGAACGGCGCACAGCCTTACGGAGCCGCTGGACACAATTACCAGCCGCGACCGTTTCGGACTGGTAACGATCAGCGGCACAGAGTATCAGATTGTAGACATTGAGAAAATCGAACCCAAGAGCCGAAAAACGGACGGCTTCATGGCGTTTGTGGCTGCGTTCATCGTTTCGGACAGACTGGAACCGTACCAGCAGCAGCGGCCCAGGAACTTGGGCGTGTATACCTACGGATAAAACAGCACCGGGCCGTAAAATATCGGCCCGGTGCTGCTTTATTTTCAAAAAAGCTATTGACATATACACACTAAATGTGTATAATATAATCAAAGGAAGAAAGGGGGAAAGCGCAAAGAATGAAGCGGCGGGACTTGATAAAGAAACTTGAAAATGCGGGCTTCAAGTTGGCACGGAACGGCGGAAACCATGATGTTTACACCAGAGGCAAGGACATGGAACAGGTTCCGAGGCACACAGAAATAAACGAGAGATTAGCAAGAGCAATTCTGAAAAAGTGGGGGCTGGACTGAGCCCCCACCCATCGGATGAATATACTTTACGAAACAACACTAAACTGAACCAGACACAAGCAATGGAGGCTGCGAAATGAAAAAAAGAATATACCCGGTTTTGTTCACGGAAACGGCGGGTGCGGTTCTTGTCGAAGTGCCGGATTTGGAAATTTTGACAGAGGGAACCGATATGGCGGATGCCATAGAAATGGCGCGTGATGCGATAGGGCAGCGCGGCGTACTTCTGGAGGATAAGGGCGAAACGCTGCGTGCGCCGTCGAGCATGGAAACAATTCACCCGGAAAACGGTACGTTTGCCGAAGATGGAAAAACAATTGTTTCCCTTGTGGACGTGGATTTTGAGGAGTACAGAAGAAAAAACGACAACAAAATGGTGCGCCGAAACGTGACGATCCCGAACTGGATGGACAGAGAAGCCGCCCGGGAAAAAATCAACGTATCCGGCGTACTGCGTGAAGCGTTGGCGGAGCGTTTACAGGCGAACAGATAAGGCAAGAAACCAGCGGCCCAAAGCGGGGCCGCTGGTTTTCTGTTTGTCTATTGACTAACGCCTAGACATATGTTATATTATGCCTAGGCGTTAATCGGAGGTGATACAGTGTCGCCAAGAATGGGACGGCCGATTGCAGGAAGTGAACCCAAAAACAGGCAGATTGCGCTCCGAGCAACCGAAACGACGGTGAAAAAGTTTCAGAAGTGCGCGGAAATTACGGGAAAGACAAAGACGGAATTGCTTGAAAAAATGGTTGACGAACTGCACGAGCGGCTGACAAAAAAATAGAGTGCTGGCCGCCGTGACAAGCAACACCAACACTCTATCCCAACCGCACCCGAAAGAGCGGTAAATCTATTATACCACGCTTCCGGGTGCTTCACAAGCGATAGGCCCGCAATGGGCAGAAGGGAGCACACCATGGAAGAAAAAATGACATATGAGCATTATCTGAAATTGATAAATAAACTGCTGGAATGGGTGGCTGTGAGTTTTCATGAAGAATGAGAAAATGTGGAACGGCCTGGAGTTTTGAGTGCAAGAACCCGCAAGAAGCCGAAAAACGGCGGTACAAAGCGGTTTTCTGATGCATAATAGTGGCTGAAAAACGCACGGTCGTGCAAGGAATTGAAAACTATCATTGAAAAATTTTGGGGCCGATTTCGGCCCTTTTTTCATTTTTGGGTGAACTACGCCGAGAGAGTTTAAACGGGCATTTAAATCGACTTTAAATGCAGTTTAACAGCCGTACTGCAAAAACCCAAAAAACCGCATAAAACTGCGGGTTTAAACGATATTTAAAGAATCTTAAACACAAGCCTCAAAAAGACAAAAAAGAAGCCGCTTCGGAGAAAGGCTTTTCCCCTCTCTGGAGCGGCTTTCTTTTATTTTAATCCTGCAATTCTGCAGGATTAAATCCGAAATGCAGGATTAAGAAAACATGCTGCTTTACAGGCATAATCGGAAAGATTATCAATAATGAAATGCAGGATTAAATTATGGAATTTTAGTTCGCGGAGACAATTGGATCAAGCTCATCTAAAGTATAGGGCAATACCCCAATCACTCGCCCGGTAATAAAGATATTCTCGGTCAAAGGAATGGGCTCATATTTAGGGTTTAGGCTAATGAGCTGGCCAGGTCCAATTTGCTTGACGTATCCCTCCCCGTTCATAATCACAACGCCAATCTCTCCGAGCTCTAATGTCTCTGTTTTTTGAACCATAAGAATATCGCCATCGTGATAACGCGGCTCCATACTGTCGCCGGACACACGAATCCCAAAGTCGGCGTATCGTACACAGTCCGCGCCGCTTTCTGGGATGTAATATTTTGTTGCACTTTCTTCCCACAACGATATACCGTTTCCGGCACTGGCACATTGGTCATAAATTTCCCACTCAGGTCGAACCCGTGCGGGGAAATCTATTACATTTTTGGTATTAAATTCGGAGCAACGTGCATATTCAACATTTAAAATCGCTTGTAACGCTGCTTTTCCATGGCTATCTAACTTCCGATATTTATGCATAAAATCGTCCTCTACAGATGAAAGCCGCCGAGGACGAGGGGCATCATCGAAATCATCCAAAGTACAATTCAAAGCCCTAGCAATAGATTTTACTGTTTCTAATTGAGGATCTTTAGTAACGCCGTTGATAATTTTGTTCAAGGTGCCTTTAGGGACCCCCGAACGCAAGGCTAACTCATCTATTGTCATGTCTGCCTGCTTGCGTTTTTGAGCAATTAAAGCTCCTAGTTCCATTTTTCTCACCTCGTATAAAGTATAGAGACAACCGTCCAACGTGTCAACAAAAAGAGCCGAATACGGAACAAAATATCGTCAAAACAGGTTGACTAGTTCCGTATTCGGTGCTATTATGTTCTTGTGAAACCCGAATACGGAACTTTTAGGGAGGTGAAATCATGCTTCAGGATACCAGGAAATATGAATACCTAGAGCGCATGATTGCAAAGCGCGGAATAAGAAAAACAATTATAGCGCGCGTCGTAGGGATTTCGCCCAAAACGTTGGCAAACAAGGTGAATGGGAAAGCGGCCTTCACATGGCCAGAGGTTCAGCTTATTCAGTCGCAATTTTTTCCCGACATAGAAAAGGACGTTCTTTTTCAAAGAAATAGCCCGGGTAAAGGAGCCTAGCCGATGAACTTCCACCTAGAGCTAAGGAAAAGCAGCTGCCGGAAGGAGCTGAAGCGCCGAACCGGCCGGAGCCTGGACATTCTGGAAGTGCGGCGGCACGAACTGACGGCAGCATGTTCCCCCAAGTGGGCTCCGTGCCGGATTCGGTACTATCCGGGCGTAGGCCGCATCTACGTCACCGGCCCGGCGGGGCAGCACATCGGCTGGGTGGATACGCTGGCGGATGCACTCTATGAACTTGCCGATGCCGATACAAGCCAAGTATTGCCCGGAAACGGGCTTTTAAACGGAAAGGAGCCAATGCAATGAAAAAGTACCAACTGACCGGCCAACCCATCTATGTTGGCGAGATTTACAACCACAGCGGTGACCTGTACCGGGTGGAGAGTTTCGATGAAGGGTACACCGAGCCGAAAGTGACGCTGCGGCGCATCAAGGACGGAACGATCTTCGACGTAGAGGCCCCGGCTCTGTTCCTGACGCCAACGGGCGTGCAGCTGCTGTGGCCGAGGGAAGTAAACTGTTTCTGCTCCGCGATGGAGCAGGCAGTCTGAAGGAGGGCTTCCCGATGAATGAGTTAAAAGGCAATTTTAAGGCCGCTTACGATGTGTTAAAACGCGCGGAGCGCTGTGTGCTTCTCCGCAGCAAGGCGGCGAACCCGTTACACACTTACGCCGTGGGCAACGTAGACGGCAACGGCCTTGTATTCGGCCTTGTGCTGAAAACAGATCCGGAGGCAGCCGTGCGGGAGTTCCGCACACGGTCTTTCCCGAGCTGGTCGCCCTGGAATACATCCAAGGCTTGACACGCCCCGAAAAGTATGGAACATAGAAGCCGAAACAGCCTGCCGGGACTGTCTGCCGGGACTGTCTGCCGGGACTGTCTGCCGGAATATCGTAGAAACGGCAAAAAAGCCGCTTTACACGCCGTGTTTTTCAAGATGATTCAAATCCAACATTGTTTTTTGACAAAACTACCAAAGAGACGGAATAAAAACAAGCTAAAAACGGGCGTTTTACCGTGACCGAAAGTGTAGATTTCGGAAAATGTTGAAATGTGCCACAATAGTAAAAAGCCGAAACGGCCTTCGGGCCGTCTGCCGGGACTGGCCGCCCGGCACTGACGATGGCAGGCCAAACAGAATAGCCCACACGGCGGGCGGAAAGGAGGAAACGATGGAGCCCAACAGCATCGCATGTATTGAGATTGAAAAGCTACATCATAAATCCCGTGTGCTTAAAATCACCCAGATTCTATTAACCGTTGTTGTCACGCTCCAAGGCATCAGCATGTACATGATGTGGAAATGTATCACTGGCTTAGTGGGGAATATCAGCGGCATCGTTGAAAATGTTGGCATCATTTCCGACATTCTTGAGATGCTGTGAAGCGCAGGATAGCTTGATAACAAAAGCCCGCACGAGGCGGGCGGAAAGGAGCAGGCTATGAACGGTCAGCACAAAAATACGCGCGGAAGCTGCGTCGGAAACGGTGAAGTTCAGATCGAGGCAAGGTTTGGCATGCCGCTGGTAGGTGACAGGGCGTTTCCGGGCACAGCCTGGTATAAGGTAGATGTGCAGACAGGGAAAGTTACCATTCACTACTATGAAGATGGAGAAAAAACCGAAGAGTTCGACATCAAAGAAGTTGAGCTCTCCGGTGAGCCAATTGGCCATGATCCTTGCGCTCCTGTGAAATTCAAAGTTAGTGAGGAAGGCATGTTCATCGATGGACATGAGATTAGAAAGGCCAAGGACTTTGACATCAAGAGAGTCAGTGCAGAAACAGCTGAGGTTGTGCTGAAGATGGACGTTGACGAACTAGATGTCAAGTGGACGGCTATTTGAGACAAGTTCACGTAATGTGGGCGGAAAGGAAGCACAGTGTCTGTTATCGTTCTTACGATTCTTTTAGGCATCTCAGTTCTTGGCTGGTTAAAAAATTGGCTCGGCCTCCGGGTTCTTGTTTACTACATGGAGACCCAAAAGTACACGCCGCCGTCCGATGAAGAGATAGCAGCGTGTACCTCGTGGGTCATCAGCGCAATATTTCGTCGAATCAGATAACCCCATTCATATTGCTCGGACCAGATAATCCGCATGAAGACTTAATGAGTTCGGTGATAACATTCGATGCAATTTGTACGAGAACATCTAAGGATTTGAATCCGATTTTGGATGCCACAGTTTTAGTTTTGTTCCAGACAGTATCCTCGCGGATGTTGCTGATAAATTCGTGCCCTTTTGGAGATAAACTTTGAATATAGAGCGATCCCCTCATATAAGATTTTGGATTAACGAAAAATCCGCTGTATATACACTGCTGAATATGATAGGCAACCACATCTGCTGAATACCGTTCAATCAACACCTTAGAATCGGCCGGATACCTGTAATTTGCACGCGGACAATCTATTCTTTCCACATCAAGTAAAATATCGCGAACACAATCAGGATTTAATTCCACAAGCACACCTCCCTTCTGCGTGAAATAGTACATTTTAAGCCCACATCTCTCCTTTACGCGCGTTACTGGGCGGCGCTGCAACGCCGTCCTCACCAACAGAATACCACAAACGGGCTGTCAAGGCCAGAAAGGACAGAAACATGAACAAAGACAAGCTCACAGGCGTTGAGAAGAGCATCCATGCCGCCGTGGAAACATTTCAAAAGAATCTGTGCCGTGAAATGGCGAAACGCCTTGATGAGGGCAGGCTCATCATTGATATGGAGACGGAAGTCTCCTTTACCACTGCGAACGTGGACGAATTCATTGAGGAACAGATCCAGGAGCTGTGCGGCACGCTGAAGCCCATGGAAGAAACCCTCGGCGCAGATACCGCGCAGGAAACAGCGGATGAATTCGCAGACCGTATGCGCCGGCAGCTGCGGGAAGACCTTATCCCCAACGAAAAGACGTTGGCTGCACTGCGCAAGGGCGTGCTGGAACACGGCATTCCCGATGGGCTGATGATAGACGACGGTGAGAAGGTGCGGCCGTGCCGGCGCGGCGGGCCGATGAACAGCAGAGGCAAGATGGTGGAACGGCTGATGCGTGACCTTGAAGCTGCAGGCGCTCCGGTGGAGGTTTTCAATGGAAAGAGCGGCGCGGAGATCATGGATGAGCTTGTGAAACTCCTCAAAATGTACAGTGTCTCCCTCGAAATAGCGAAGGAGACCCGGGATATCCTCCATGACCTGACCAGGAAGGACGAAAAATTGTCATGAACGACTACGAAGAGCTGATGCAGGCGGCGGAGCCGCTGCGCAGATATCTGGAAGCCCATTGCGGCCTGACAACTGAGATACTGGTATCCCGCGACCGCGTGGATGTTCTGCGCTGCGAGTTCGGCATCCCATTCAGCCGGACGATACCGGACGAAGAAGACGGACCAGCCGAGGTCTGGGCGACATACATCCGGCGAAGGCCCAGACTGATCCGGATAAAAAAGTAACAGCCGAAACAGCCCTGCGGGGCTGTCGTGCGGGGGCTGACCGCCCCGTGCCTGATGATGGCAGGTCGAAAAAGTAGGTGATTTTTTTGGACATTATGGTAACACCCGAACAGGCCGCTTCTATTTTGAATTGTCATTCAACCACCGTTTTAAGACGGATTAAGAGTGGAACCCTTCAGGCGGAACTAACAATCAATACGCGAAATCGCCCTCAATATCGTATTCCTCTTGCGGCCTTTCCGTACGATAAACAGGCTAAGTACTATGAGCAACACGGCCTGACGCTGAGCGCTCCGGAGAAAACAGCGCTACAGAAAGTGAAGCCGTCGCCTGTGCAGCGTCCGCTGGACAGCTACACGGATGCAGACCGTGAGAAAATCGGGTTTTGGCAGGATGTCGTAGACCAATGGATGCTCTACCGCAACCAGCCGGGAAAGCCTCTGAGCGAGCTTGACGCAAAGTTCGTCCGGCACATGCGCGTGGAAAACCCCGGCATGGAGCTGAGCGTGGCCACGCTGTACCGGAAGAAGAAAGCACTGGATGAGGGCGACTTGGACAGCGTGATTGACAGGCGCGGCAAAGCCCGTAAGGGCAAAACGGACATGCCGGAATATATAAAAAAGACGTTTTTGCACTACTACCTTGTGGACGGCGGAGAGGGCCATGCGTATTCTATTGCAAAGTGCATGGAATACACGGAAAAGTGGGCGGAAAAGAACGCGGTGAACGCGCTGCCGCTTCCCTCGTACAGCAGCTTTTACCGCATAGCGATGGATGTGCCGGAGGCTGTGCGCATTCTGATGCGTGAGGGCGAACGCGCGTACTACAACAAGGCCAGCGTGTACACACGCCGCGATTACGAAAGCATCGCAAGCAACGACTGGTGGGTCGGCGACACGTATACATGCGATACGCTTACACTGGGGCCGAACGGCAAACCGCACCGACCCTATCTCACAGCATGGGTGGATGTGCGCAGCGGTATTTTTGTCGGCTGGTACATCAGTTTCGGCGGCAACAGCAGCCAGAACTCCATCTATGCGCTGCGGCGCGGGTGCCTGGCGTATGGAATGCCGAATCACAACGCATATGTGGATAATGGCCGCGAGTACCTGACGTTCGACTTCGGCGGCAGAGGCCATCGGGCCAAGAAGGTGCTGGCCAACGGTGAAGCACCGTTTGAGCCAAAAACCATTCTGGACTACATGGGCGTGGAAATGAAAAACGCCATCGTGCAGAACTCCCGTGCCAAGCTGGTGGAACGCAGCTTCCGAAACGTGAAAGAGCAAATCATGCGGCTGTTCCCTACATATACGGGCGGAAGCCCGGAGGAAAAGCCGGAGGCCCTGAAAAAAGCGCTGCAGCGCGGCGATATCCCCACGGACGAAGAGTTCATCCAGAAGGTGGACTTGCTGATCAGCGGATATTTGAACTATGAACCGTACTACGGTTCCGTACCTGCGGACAAGGGCAAACGCCGCATTGACGTGTACAACGAGCATCTGGAGCATGTGCGGCATGTAGAAGAGGATGTGCTGAATCTGATGATGCTGCGCACATCGAAGCCCAAAAAGGTGGACCGGGAGGGCGTGTATCTGAACATCCGGGGTAAGAAAGTCTGGTACAACTGCCCGGAACTGCACAGCCTGTGGCAGGAAAAAAAGGTATATCTTCGGTACGACCCGGACGACCTTTCCAGCGTGCGCGTATACCGTGAGGACGGGTCCTTCATTCTGACGGCCCCCCGGTGCGAACTGGAGGCGAAATACGGTGCTACGCAGGAAGAGATCGCGCGGCAGCAGCAGCTTAAAAACAAGTATAAACGTGTGGTGCAGGAACTGGCGGCGACGCTTCTGCCGGACGCGCCGCCGGAAGAGGCTGCCGCGCTGGTGGCTCGGATGGCCGAGGAAAATCTGGCCGGACCGACCACGCCCCGCAAGCCCAAAACGGTGGAGCTGGCACGATGGGACGAGGAGCCGATGGCCATGGCTGTTGGCGATATAGATATTTTCAGGATGAACAAAAATTCGGATGGAGGATACGATGATGACGAATTCGACTATTAAGGTGTATGACGAAGCACTGCACCTCCAGGTTGAGGAATACATGGCGGCACACAGGCTTTCACAGGAGCAGATGGGCGTGAAGCTTGGCCGAAGCGGCGCCGCGATCAACCAGTACCTGAGCCGCAAGTACAAGGGCAGCGTGGAAAATCTTGAAAAGGCGTTCCGCGAGTTCCTTGCACAGGAGGGCGAGGCCGTTGCAACGCAGAAGCAGGCGGAGCCGTACAAGCTGGACGAAGGCTATAAGCCAACGAGCATTTCCGAGGATGTTTACCAGTGCATCCGCTTCGCTCAGATCAACCGCACTCTGGTGATGCTGCACGGCGACGCCGGTGCCGGGAAAACGAAGGCAGCCGTCAAATATTACCGCGATAACCCGCAGAGCACCATCTACATCCGTCTGGACCCGAGCATGGCCGGACTTGCGGGCGTTGGAGAGCTGCTGGGCGCGGCGCTGGACCTGCCTGCCGTGAGCAGCAGCAAACAGATGTGGCAGGCCATCCGAGCGCGGCTGCGCGGGACCAACAAGGTGATCATTGTGGATGAGGCCCAGCTTCTGAAACGGGCGCCGATGGATGAGCTACGTATTCTGCCGGATGAGGATGAAGTAAACGAGCTTCCCGGCAACGGCGTGGTGCTGATCGGCAACAGCGAGCTGTATGAACGCGTGAAAAAAGGCAAGGTAACGACGCAGACATACACTCGTATCGGGCTGCAGCGCGCATACAGCACCATGAAGCTCACGAATGAGGATGTAAAGCTGCTGTTCCCGATGTTTGCCGGAGAGGAACATGCCAGGGAGCTGAAGCTGCTGGCGGGCGTCTGCCGGAGCCAGCACAGCATCCGCACGGCAAAAAACATCGTCAAGAATGCGATCCGCAATGAGGATATTTCGTATGAGGGCCTGCGAACAGCCGCCGCCAGCACATCCGTAGGGCGGCTTTAAGGCAGGGTTACAGGGAGGTTTAAAGGGATGTTTAACAGGATGAAAACGGTGGTCACATTCGCGGCCGGAGCCGTGGCAGGGCTGATGCTGGCGGCATGCCTGACGGTGCAGGGCTCCCGCCCCGGCGTATTCGGCGGCGAGGCCCTTATCCTGCCGCTGATGGGCCTGCTGCTGTATGTGGGCTACGAAACCGGGAGCCTGACCGCGCTGGCACAGGCGGAACGACGGCGGCGCAGGCACAGGGCCGGGCCACCGTACCGGGTGGAGCATGGGGATGAATAAAGGATGCAGGATGGTGGTGCCCTGTGACCGGAGCTGCCGCGGGCAAAGCTGCTGCGGGTGCTGCAGCTCCCCGCCGGGCTTGCACCGGACGGGGACGCTGTGGCAGCCCTATGATGAGAAATGCTGCCACCGCACGCAGAAGGACCAGCCGCTGGTCTGCATGCATCTGCAAGGCCGGCTGCGGCGGGAGTGGATACAGGATATAGAGGAGGAAGACACAGATGATGGAACTGATAAGCAACATATTCCCGAAGATATCGATGATGCTTGGCGCGCTGGTCATTGTATGCCTGCTGTGCGGCTCAGCGCTGGCGGCCGTCCGGTGGGCATTCTATAAATGGGATCGGCTGATCCGTATGCACGACGGCATAATGATTCTATTTGAATACCGGGATCACCGCGATGAGTTCCTTGCCTGGCGTGAAGAACAGAAAAAATAGCCGGGGCCATCTGGCCCCGCCGTAATGCAGCCGCGCCGATGGGCGCGCCGGTTCCAAGCCCGGAAAAATGCAGAGGACGGATTTTGAGAAAGGATGTGTACATAGTGGCAAGAAAGAAAGTGGCCAGTGAGCCAGTGCTGCGGGATTGGACGGCAGTAGATGCGGCCTTGCGTGATCTGAAGGAGTGCCAGTACGCGCTTACAGAACTGGGCGTGGAGTTGGACCGCCGAATCGACGGCCTGAAGGACGACTACAATAAGAACGCACAGCCGCTGCAAAACCGCATCAAGCGGCTGGAGGGTGACGTCAAGGAATATGTCGATGCGCACCGTGCAGAGCTGGACGGAAAAAGCCGGACGCTGGTATTCGGCAAGGTGGGATACCGTGCCTCCAGCAAGCTGATGCTGGCGCCTGCAAAAGTTACCGAAGCTATCGCTGCGCTGAAGGCCCTGGGCCGTAAGGAGCTGGTGAAAACCACGGAGACACTGGACAGGGAGGCGCTGAAAAAGGAGCCGCCCGCGCTGCTGGAAAGCATCGGGGCATATATCCGCACGCGGGACGAATTTTACTACGACATCAGCGGCGAACAACCGGAAGTGCAGTAAGGAAGGAGGAGCGGCCATGGGCGCTCTGGACATTGACAAAGGGCAAGTCAAAAATATATATGCCATCGCGGCAAAGCTGGGCATGGTGGACCGGAGCAGCCATGAGGACGCGCTGCACGAGCTGGTGCAGGGGCTGACAGGCAAAGCTTCCGTCAAGGATCTGACACATTCCGAGGCACTGGAGGTCCTCACGGAACTACGCCGACGCAGCGCGCCGGCCGCTCCAAAGAAAAAACGGGCGCGGAAATATGATGAAACACCGGGCGGCGTCAGCGCAGCGCAGCAGAAAAAAGTGTGGTACCTCATGTTTCAACTTGAAAAGTTCGACCCGGCACCGGAGGGCGTGCAGCTGCGTGACCGTCTGTGCGGCCTGATCACCAAACAGTTCAAGGTAACGAGTTTTCCTGCTCAACCGTTTCGGTTTCTAACTTTCGAGCAGGGCGGCGTACTGATCGAAGGGCTCAAAAGCCTGACACAGCGCAAGGAACTGGAGTATCTGCACAGCGCTCGGTACCACCGTGAACAGGAGGCGGCTTCAAATGCGGAATGAGCTACTGAACCACCTGCAGCTGGATGACCTGAAGGGCGAGGCGCATGAACTCGCTGAGACCATCGGTATGGATGCCTTCCGTCGGCTGGTGGATGTGTACGGCGGCACCGGGCGGGTATACATCCCGCAGGCGGATACGCTGCTCATTCCCATCCGGGACAGGCTGATCCGGGAGGAATACAACGGATATAACGTGTATGAGCTTTGTAAAAAATGGGACCTGGGAGAAAGCATGGTCCGCACGATCATCCGGGACAAAATCCGGGAGCTGCGGCAAGCCCCCATAGACGGCCAGGTATCTCTGTTCGACGCTCCTGAAATTGAATGACCATTGCAATTTTTTGCTGCATTTTTGTGGTGGATGGCTGCTGTAAAGATAAGGTATGATTTACTCGTAGCAACGAGGGAATCATGCCTTTTTCTTTTTCCCTCGGCAAGGAGGAACGGCAATGACTTTTGACGCAGGCACCTGGTGGCTCATCACGATCATCCTGACAGCGCTGCTGGGGTGTATCGGTGTATTGGTAAGCCGGTCCATTTTCAAGAGCCTGGATGAACATTCGTCCGACATCAAGGAAGTCCGCGAGAACTATACCACACGAAAAGACCACAAAACAGATATCGACGCCGTGCGCAGAGAGATGAAGGAGGTACGTTCTGAAATGCGTACAGAGATCCAGACCCTCAGCGAGGACATCAAGGAGGTCAAGGAGACCTGCCTGCGCAAGGACGTCTTTGAACATAACATGCTGCGTCTGGAAAATAAGATGGACGCGCTGACAAAATTTTTAATGGAGAGGAGAGACTGAGATGTTGGAAAACGATCTGCAGTCCCGTACAGAACTCACGAGCATGAGCTACGCCGCAGAAGTATTCCTGCGGATGGTGAATCTGTACAGGGGCACTTACTACAGGCTGCGCAATGCCGGCCCGATCCTCTCCGATGAAGAGCAGATTCCAAGGGCAGAGCTTCGCGCGGCGCTCGACTATCTGCAGGAGAGCGGATATATTGCGGTGCGGACCGTGAAAGATCACACGCCGGCGCATATATCGGACCTGCCTCTGGAGGATCTGGAATGTAAGCTGCTGCCCAAGGGCACGCAGTTAATCGGCGGGCACATCAAGGACCCGCTGGTAAAGCCTTAAAGGAGGCGCCGGGATGCAGTTAAATGGAAAACGGAGCTACGGCAAGATCGCATCCCTGCCGCCGGAAGTCAGAAACGCCGTGGACAATATGATCCTGACGTGTACGGTGCGGCTGCCGGAGATCCAGGCATACATTGAGGAGCAGGCCGGAGTAGACGTCAGCACCAGCACTATCAGCCGGTACGGCAAGCGCCTGAGCGAAACATATCGGGATCTGACCATTGCTCAGGAAAATTTTGAGGCACTGCGCAAGGAACTGGAAAAATATCCGGAACAGGACAGCGCGGAGATCCTCACCCGCATCGCCAGCCATAAAATGATGGCGGCCCTTGTATCCAAATCCGACAAGGACTGGAATGAGATGCGGGCCGATAAACTTTTGAAAGAGATCAGCGGCCTGACACGCGCTATGGCGTACAAGCAGCGTGTGGATATCCAGAATAAGGATGTGGTGTCTGCCGCACTGGATGAAGTACAGGCGTCCGTGTTCTCCGCACTGGCGGACGAAAAGCCGGAGCTGTACAGACAAGTCGTCCAGTTCCTCGACAAGAAACGGAAAGAGGGGCTGTAGCATGGAATGGTATGTGCTGCAGGCTCTCACGGGTCGGGAACAGGACGCCAGGGCGGCGCTTGAACGTGCCGGATTTGACGCCAGGGTGCCGACGGAACTCCGGCCGATCCACAGGCGGGGCCAATGGATCGAACAAGAGTACACGCTCCTGCCGGGCTATGTATTCGTTGGGATGGATTTTGAACCCCAGCTGTACCGCGCAATCAAGGATGCGCCGGGAGTCATCCGGCTGCTGGGGCTGTTTGAAGAACACCCCACGCCGCTGCCGCAGGATGAGGCGGCACTGTGGGGCCTATGCGGTCCCCCTTCTGCTCTCATGCCAAGCGTCGTAGCGTTCGACGCCTACGGTACGCCACGGGTCATAGATGGTCCACTGACGGGACGTGAGACTCAGATCGTGAAGATCGACCGTCATGCGCGCCGGGCGCGCGTACTGGTGGATACCGGAGACGAACGGCATCTGGTTCAGTTCGGTATCCGGCCTGCGGACGGTGATGCGCAGTGAAGCGCAAAAAGGACTTGCGGCGTGACGCCGCACACAGGCTCGCGGGCTACGGCCCGGAATATCCTCCAGAGCTGTGCCGACGGTGCGTATGGGCGTCCGGCCAGGGCGATCGCAAGCTCTGCCCGTTCCCCCGCTGCGTAGTGCGCAGTGGAGACATGAGGCTGAAGCCATAAGCTGTTGTTGAAAAGTTGAAACGGGCGTTAAAACTCGTTGAAAACTTTGGCGGCAGGATATTTAAATGACGGGTTACAAAAAATTTAAAGCCGGCATTTAAACAGAACAAGAAAACCATGAAAGCAGCGGGGTGATTCGTCCCCCGCACGTGGCCGTGGTGGGTATAGAGGGGAAAAACCGGGCGGAAACGGCCGGATGGCGAAGCATGCCCGGTGAAAATACACCCCTCTTGCCCGCCGTGCCGCGGAATACCGTTTAAATTCCCCTGTATGCCATTTAAAATCGTTCAAAAGCTCCGGGCTGTCCATGCGGACACTTGGGGGCTTTTTTGCGTTACAGGCGAAATTTGGGGCCGTACAGGAACCAGGAAGGAGATGCGTGGAATGAAACGTACTCAACAGAGCAGTGTAGACGCCCTTTTAAGAGCTGTCGAGGCAGCAAAAGCGGAAAACCAGTACAACATTTTTAAGGATTTAAAGATGCTGCTGGAAGCGTACCCAAAAACAAGCAAGCGGGATTACCTGGCGCTGATCCGCGCACTGATGGATAAATACAGCGCAGGCGTCGGCGCAGAAATCAATGACGCCCTGATAAAGAAATGCATGGCCGGCGACGTCGAAGCGATTCGGCTATATAAGGACCTACAAAAAGAGGATCAGACGGCCGGCGAGGGGGTGCAGATCATTGTCGAAGCTCCTCGTAAATGAAAGAATATCCCCTGCATTCAGAGATTTGTTGTGGCAGATCCTGCACGAGCACCCGCATACGGTGGTGTGCAAGGGTGGGCGCGGGTCCACCAAATCCTCTTTTGTCGGCATCGCTCTCGTCATTCTCCTTCTGCAGCATCCGCAGTGCCACGCGGTGGTGCTGCGCAAGATTGCCAATACGCTGCGCAACAGCGTGTACGCGCAGATCCAGTGGGCCATCGGCGCGCTGGGTCTTCAGGACATGTTCCGGTGCACGGTGTCGCCCATGGAGATCACATATCTTCCCACAGGCCAGAAGATCCTTTTCTTCGGCCTGGACAAGCCGGAAAAGCTCAAATCCATCAAGCTGCCGTTTGGATACATCGGCATCGACTGGTTTGAGGAGGCCGACCAGTTCGCCGGCGAAGCGGAGATCCGCAACGTCAAACAGTCCACGCTGCGCGGCGGCGAGTTCGCCATGACGTTCCTGTCGTTCAACCCTCCTGCGGCGGCCCGCAACTGGGCAAACCGGTATGCGCGGGAGACGGAGCCGGGCAAGATCGTACACCACAGTACATATCTTACCACACCGCGGGACTGGCTGGGCCAACGATTTTTTGACGATGCTGAATTTTTGAAGGAAACGAAACCCACCTCCTACCGCCACGAATATCTCGGCGAGGCCGTGGGCAACGGTACGCAGGTTTTCGACAACATCCGGCTGGAGCCCATCACGAAGGCGCAGATCAACTCTTTCGGAGAAATTACCTCAGGCGTGGACTGGGGCTGGTACCCGGACCCGTGGGCATTCAACCGCATGTCCTACGACGCCGCCCGGCGCACGCTGTACATTTTCGATGAACTCACCCGGCGCAAGCTCAACAACTTTGAGACCGCGCGCCTGGTCCTGTCCCGTATCCCCGAAGGTGAGGACGTTATCGCCGATTCTGCGGAGAAAAAGAGCTGTGCGGACTACCGCGACTGCGGCATCCGGTGCTTTGAAGCCAATAAAGGCCCCGGCAGCGTGAATCAGTCCATGAAGTGGCTGCAGG
>OMGG01000404.1_pt1 | contig 30015 bp, 30 predicted proteins | sample 1645891 | NCBI WGS metagenome assembly OMGG01 (sample SAMN05578587, study PRJEB25193) | human gut metagenome | biome: Human Microbiome; feature: human-associated habitat; material: feces | host: Homo sapiens | place: USA:Birmingham
ACAGGCTGCTGTTGCTGTCACCTAAGCGGCTTTACTATTGGGTGGACATGAGCAGCAAAAGCGCCGTGTCCATCCGTGAAAGTGAAATCAAATGCATCACCGTCGATGACCAGTGGATTCATGTAAAGACAACGACATTTGAGTTTCATATTTGTATGGTTTGTATGGGGGGATAGTCGATGAAAGAAACAGCTGTGTGCAGGCAGGAAAAGGCGAATTGTATCAGTTCAGATATTTTGGCTGATATGCTTGATGGTACGGATTTTTCTGTTTGGTCAGGCCGTGATCCGAAGAAGTATGTTTGGGAAGCGACACTGAAGTGCAAATATGCGCGGCTCACACAGAATCCGAATAGAACTCTGTTGTTATCGCCCGGCGGGAGTAAGAGAACGGCGAATCGAAGTACAGTTTCCATCAATGAGAGATCCATTGTGAGCATCGAAGAACTTGAGGACGACTGGATTCGAATTGTTACCACTTCGGAGGATATATATATCCACAAAGGAAAATAGCAAAAAAAACTCCCAAATAAGTATTGACAAAACAATAGATTGCGATTATACTATAGTCATAGGGGCGAGCGGCTACATACTAAAAAGAAAGAAGGCAATTGATGCAAAGCAAAAACGCCGCTCCTCGCTGGGGAGAGCTTTGGTATTGTGATCTTGGAAGTGAAGATGCCTGTACAGGGTCCACAATATATTGTGGAGTACGGCCGGTGCTTGTTACATCAAATAACAAATACTCAGCGTATTCATCGCAGTATCAGGTATATCCACTTACAACAAAGCGTACAAACAGGCGGTCCCCATCCCACGTAAATGTAGAACCGAATGATTTAAATGGTTTGTCACGGGAATCAACGATCATTTTGGAAAATCCGATGATCGTGGCAAAAGAGCAGATGTTATCCTATATCGGAGAGCTTGAACCGTGCTTGCTGCAGCAGGTTGCGATAGCAAAGGTAATGCAGGAACCATTACTTGCACTGGCCATAGGAACTGGTATTGAAGAGAGTAGTGAGTATCTCGCCGTAGCAAACTATTGAAAAGCCAATGCAAAAATCGTACAATGTACATATTGAGATGAGGAGGCCAGTATGGATATTTACGATGAGATCCTTGGCGAGTACGAAGGAGATACGACGAAATCGCCGATAGCGACGATATTAAATGACATCCGTGAGGCGGAGAAAAGAAACCAGGTGCCGCTTGAGCGGTTTACAAAAGAGCAGTATATCCAGTTGGTAAACGCTCGTATTTTCTCACGCTCCAGCATAGCGACGCGGTTGAGCAAGATCAAGCAAATTACGGAAAAGAAGTGTTCACGCTGCGGCATCTCGCAAACGGATGTTCTATTTGATTTCCCCACGCCGAAAGAGACGATCGAATATGCAATTGAGCAATATGTAAAAATCCTGTTTTCATCTTTTGGCGAATTCAACGAAGCACTAAAAAACAGGTTTGATTTGAATACGCATATAGGGCTGCGTTCCTATGTGTTCTGGGGGTTGCTCTGGTGTGGGATACCGCATCAGAAAGTTGCCGGCATTCGAATGGAAGAAATTGATTTCCAGCACCAGAAAATTGGAGCTCACTATATACGGTATGAAATCATGAGTGCCGTAAAGAAATATTCAGAGATCAACAGCTTCGATGTGGGCAGAAATGAATTCCTTGAGATAGCAAACCGCGAGTATTTGTTTCCTGCGCTTAAGTATACTGGAGCGGAGCATCAAACGACCCTTTCGATACGCAATGCGTCTTATTTGCTTTTGGATAAGGCGGTCGGACACGATGGTTTGGAAATGAAGATACAAAATATGTCGTTTGACACTGTGCAGAAATCATCGCTGTTTGAACAGAAATTTGACATTGAGTCAAGTAAAGGCTCCGATAAGGAAGAACGCTTCCTTACGAATTTGTTCCCGCAGTATATGGTAAAAGCCAAAAGAACGCATGTCGCTCACGAATATCTTGTTTGGAAGAAAATGTACAGATGACAGGCAAGGGGAAAGGCACGAAAGTGCCTTTTCTACAACACAATCTAATTATCAGTTAATACTTACGCGTTCAAGCTTTATGCTTGAACGCCTTATGTGCCCTTAGCTCAATTGGTTAGAGCGCTGGCCTCATAAGCACGGAGGGGTGAGTTTTGAGCGAGCTTTTTAATTCTATCCGGTCTCGCGAAGAAAATTAGGTGTGGCTGAAAGGCTAGAAATTACTTGAAAGACGAAGATATATCTGCATTTATGCTTTTTTGACAACATATTATAGGAACGAGGGGGGAGAGAATGAAAGATAAAAAACATTATGTAATCCAAGAGTTTTTTGTAACGGATAATCAGCGAGAGCGGGAGGAAAACTTGCAAAAACTAATGGGTGAATATATCCATTTGATAAAAGAAGGAATCAAGGAAAATGCTATCTAAAAGCTTAGTATAATTTCGATGAAAGGAAAGGTGAGCGATGAAAGCTGCCATTTACTGTCGGCTGAGTAAAGAAGACGAAGATTTAGAAAAAGAAAATCGAGGTAAGGAATCTGAGAGCATACAAAATCAGAAGTCTATGCTCATTGATTATGCGCTTGAAAAGGGATACGAGATTTACCATATATATTCTGATGAGGACTACTCAGGTATTGACCGTAATAGGCCGGATTTTAATAGGATGATCGAGGCAGCAAGCCAGAAAAAATTTGATATCATTTTAGCGAAGACTCAATCACGCTTTACACGCGATATGGAACTTGTAGAAAAATATTTGCATGGCAAATTTATTGAATGGGGAATCAGGTTTATCGCAGTTGTGGACCATGTGGACACAGCTGATGAATATAATAAGAAAAGTAGACAAATTAATGGGTTAGTCAATGAGTGGTATTTGGAGGACCTGTCAAATAATGTACGCTCAGTGCTAACGCATAAGCGCAGAGAGGGAAAGTATATTGGCACGTTTGCGTTGTATGGGTATAAGAAGGACCCTAAAGATAAGAATCATTTAATCATTGATTCGGAAGCAGCTGAAATTGTAAAATATATTTTTGCACTTTACTTGGCTGGCAATGGTGCATCGCGCATCGCGCGGCTTTTGAATGAAGAAAATATTTCGTCGCCGACTCGCTACAAGCGTGAACATGGTATTAATTACAAACAGTCCGTGCGTTGCCAAAATGAAGATTTGTGGAGCAAAGCAACTATTTATCGTATGTTGACTAACCAAACCTACATAGGTAATCTGGAGCAGGGGAGGCATAAGAAAGTTAGCTACAAATCCCCTAAAACCGTTTGGGTGCCCAAAAAAGACTGGATTATTGTACCGGGAACACATGAGCCAATTGTTGACTATGAAAGTTTTGAATGCGTGCAAAAGATGCTACAAGACCGTGTCCGAGGCGGTGGACATGGAAAAATAAACCCGTTGGCAGGTAAAGTGTTTTGTGGGATATGTGGCTCATCTATGGAACAGACAGGGTCGGGTTACGTCAACAAAAAGACAGGAAAATCACTAAAGTATTTTCGATGTCGTATGTCCCAGCGAGATAAGAAGCGTTGCCCGGGACAGGAGTACATGCCTATGGAACAACTCCAAGCGATTGTGTTGGAGCGTATACGTCATCACATTTCAGGCTATCTTGCCTTAGAGAAACCTGATAAGGATTTGATGGATTTACGGACTGAAAACAAGCAACGTGCAAAGCAAAGTGAACTTGAACGGCTAAGAAATGAAATACAGCGCCGACGTAAAGCTATGCAGGAGCTTTATCTGGACAAAAGCAGTGGGATCGTCGAGTCGGCTCAATTTGTAGAGCTAAACCAGACTTTTTTAGATGACATAGAGGAGCTAAGCAAACGATGTTCCCGATTGGAGAAAGAGTTGGAAGAAGTTGTAGATATAGGCCTACAACGTGCCAAGTTGGAACGATATTGGGAAGATATAAGGAAAGTGGAAACATTAAGTCGTGGCCTTGCTTGTCTAATGATAGAAAAAGTAGTAGTGTATCCTTATGATAATATAGCAAACACTAGAAAAGTCGAAATTGACTGGAAATTCTAGACACAATAATACGAAAGAGTATCTCTAAGTTTTTGATGAAGTCATCGCGTTTTTGTCCCGCGAAAAGTGCAATAGCGATGCCATTAGTTTTGTCTATTGACAAGAATGAAAAGAGGAAGCTCACTGCTGGTAAAACAACAATTCACGTTTTTTGCACAGGCATGGCTCTGGTCATGCCTGTGCTATTTTCTTTCAAAAATATCCACGGGGAAGAACCCGTTACGGTCATAGGAGATATGGATCTTCTGGTCGAGTCACCGCAAAGCTGCGGGAGACTGCTCAAATAAAGAATAGCGTGTGTGCTGTACTTGTAAACACGGCAATTTGGTGTCAAATTACCCGCTTGTTAGGGGCTTATCCCATAAGGCTAGGACACCATAGATGAAAAATTAGGCAAAGCGATTTAAAGGCGCTGCTATTTCCTTGTATGCTACAGTAATGCGTGATAGTGGTACAAAAGAAAGCACTATCAGCAACATTTTCGTTACTTCATTTGACACAATATAACTCTATATGCCCAATGTCCGCCTTCGTGGTATTTAATAAAATTTCCTTCCGAAATAAAGCTGGCAAGTATCCGATTCGCGTTGCCGCGGATACGCCGTACAGCTCCCGAACATCGGCATTCATAATATAGTCGTGAGTTTTTAGATATTCCTGAATTTTGTGCCAGCGCAGCGTTACCTTGTCAATTTTCCCATCGCTCACTTCAGCAATCAGGTGATCTCGTGGTTTGAGTGATGATTTCCTTTTAGGTATGCAGAAATGCTCTATAATAAATTTTGAAAAGGAAAATATACACGGCAGGCTGTTATAAAGCGGCGTCGCCTGTTTTTGTTCTGGTCCTCATCGTGGGCATGGTAGGAGTGCTTCTGGCTTCTCCCTTCGACGTGTTCTCTTTCACAACGAAACGACACAGGATAAGATGCTCATGCGGCAGGCGACGGCGAAACTGAACGGAGAATGCTATGCGCTCATTGGACAAATCGAGCAGGCGAACCCACTCTTTAGCAGATCCTAATAAAAGAATCAACTATTGTAATCTCCCGTTTTGTTTTGGCATACATTACATGTAAGCTGCTGCCTTTATCTAGGAATGTATAAAATCTATAGAACGTCTGGTAAAATGGAGTTGCGTGTCAGGTTATTTAGTGGTACAATAATCTTACAATGTGGATTACAATAGTGGCTACCGTAATCGCCTTTTCCAACGCCCTCATCCGCTCATCACGGCTGGGGGCATCTCTTTATCCAATAATATTACAGTTATATGAAAGGACTGCAACTCTCCACATGAAGTTCAAACAGCTTAGTACAACCAAAGTTTCTGCCATTTTTCAGGAACCGGATGATACAAAACGTGATGGTATGATTGATATGCTTACTGAAGACGAGGCAAAGATGTTATGTAAGTTTTTGTTCGAGATACTACCACGTAGAGGCGAACAAAAGGTTCGCATCAAAACAGTTAGTTAATATGTTGAGTGCATACAATGAAAATGTCTTTGTCGAAAACAACACCAGGCGTCTATTCGATTGAAGTTGTTGTAACAAAACGGTGCTTCAAAGAACACAAGAGCAGAATACTATGAACTTAGATATCAAATTTTTGCTAATGTCATCGTTGTATGGAAAAAATTAGGATTTTGCAACCGGAGATGTGTATTTTGTCGGACGTATATTTTCAATTTTTACGGCGCAGGTCAAATCGAACAATGCAATATGTTGCGCCTGCATAATTTTTCCCGGGATGCGATAAGAGTATCGCGGATTCCAACCTAGTGTATATTCCAAAAGGCTGCAGAAAGGTTTACATCCAAATTCCATGGTTGCCGTCTTTGTGAATATTCCTTGTGGTACTTTGATAGACTGAAATTCTTTTGTATGATATGGTTCTATAATCATTGAAGTTCCATCTTGATTTAGCAAAAAACGAATAAAACTCGGTTCGCCTATTGTTCGTATAGCATCAGTAAAAATATGAATTCTTCCAGTTCGCAGATAAAACGAAATGCTCGTTGCTTTATTCAAGTCCATTCACCATCTTCAATCCACGCCATGCCTCTGGACGATTAAAATCAAACAAAAGCATGATCTTGCGATCTGCCGTTACCAATTTTCCGTTAGCGCGATAATGTAGTTCCTTATCTAAACCCCACATATCAAAGATTTGATGCATTAGATTTGAACATTCAATTTTTCTGCATTTATGCTTATCGGGTTCTTTCGACCAGTTAATAGAATCTCGATCAGATGATGGAGTCGGTTTAACAAGAACCCTCCGGTCATGGCTGTTTACTAAAAGCTGAATTGCTGCACATTCATTCAGTGCAGAATAACAAGCGGCATTAAAGGAGATACTACTATACCAAATCGACATAAAAGGTTCCAGCATTCGGCTAAATAGTTGGCCTCGTACCACTTGGAAGCCGTCCATATTGATTTCACTAATACCGTAATCATTATTAAGCATTGTTTCCTTCTCCTAAACTTTATCAGTTGTGATGTAACCATCTGCCAAATCCACTTTATACGCGTCTTCATGTTTTTCAACGGGTATTCCAAAATAGTCGCGCCAATCGGAAGGCAAATATGAGTGCCTTTTGGCCCCTGTAGCAAACAGTTCGAAATCAGTTAGCCTAAATAAGAATAAAATTTCACCATCGCAGATTACCGGTCTTCCCAATATCTTATATCGATATTCCTTATTCCACTGCATTAAATCGTAGATTTTCGCTGCGAAAATTTTGCAAAGCAAGTCTCTATTTTTTAATTCTTTTTCTCCACCTCCGTTTGCCCAACGTAGTGAGTCTGGAGCATCTGCTTCACTCGGACGAATTATAATCCGACGCTGCTCAGGGTGAATAAGAATCTGAATATATTGTACTCCTGGAAAGCGTCTGAGACATGCCATGTTAAACTTCATCCTTGTTTCCCATATGGTAATTGAGGGCTCTCTAGTGTGCGCAAACAGCTCAGCTTTCGTAACCTGATAACCGGCTAAGTCAACAACTTCAGTTTCCGCTGATGTTGATTCCTCTATAGGAATACTATTATTGAATAGATAATCCGATTCGTTATGTTCCATCAAGTGAACCAGCTTTCGTTTTTAAATTCTCCAGACTTTCTTTCAACTTCTCGGCGGATAAATTTGTTGTTTTATTGAATCCGGGGACAGGAACGCTATCGGCTTGCGCATCCCAGTCTGCAGCAAAAAAATAAAAACCATATTGCACACGGTGGTCGTAAAAGTTTTCTCCAAAATTGTCACTCCACTCCTCGGGGCAAAGTGGAATCTTGTTTTTGTGCGGTTTGGGGGAGCTGTCACATTTCTGTTCTATCGAGACGTACGGTACTGCATTTTCTAGATTGAACACAATGATTTGCGCATTTCCTCGTGTTGCCCATGCCCCGCGAATTCGATAAAGAAAATCCGGATTCCAGTTCATAATCTGGAATAAGGCGCTGCTGAAATACTGGCATTTAATTGTCTTGGCAAACACTGGCTTGCCTATCTCTGGTCGCCAACGAATGCTGTGAATATCGTTTGCATCACATGGGCGAATTGCAAGTTTACGTTCTGACGGGTGCAAAAGGAGTTGGATGTAGGGTACAGTGTTGAATTTTCGAACACAATATATGTTGAATGTTATTCGTGTTCCCGTGATGGAAATGCTTGGACACTCAGCGTGAGCAGCCATAAATTGTCCCCGAACTACTTGATATCCCTCAAAATCAAATACGCTGAGCAGATTGCGCTTGATACGCCGCATCTCCAACTTATTACATGTACTGTTTGATGCTTCGTAATAGCTCGCTGTATCCTCGTTCACCCAGTGATGATTAATTGGGATATAGCCACGAAAAATACCACTTCCGATAACTTGCATTGCTGGCAGCGGCCCTCGCACATGGTGCTTGCGATTTTCTAACAACACCTGTACAGATTCAAAAGTTTCTATTGACACAATAGCTTCGTGCATATCAGTGTAAAGATACTGATCACGATCTTGGCGGTTCTTTCGATGTTTGTGTTCATACATATCTGATGTGAAAGTTTTCCATGTCAATATGTTTCCACAATATCGTTCATTTTGTAATATGTAGCTAATTGAGCCGTCATACCACAATTTCCCCCCTGTTTTAGTCGGAAAACCAATATCATTCAGGAGACAGGCAATTTCCTTTGTCGTGCGGCCCGATAAAAAAGCATTAAATATGAAGCGCACTACTTCAGCTTCAGACTCCACGATTTCCAGTGGAGCATATTTTATGTAGTGTCCTGATGAATCCTTAGGCTTCTTATAGCCAAGTGGAGCTGGTGTTAAAAGCTTACCGTCTTTAAAGCGCTGCTGGAGGGACCAATTCATACTTTCGCTTTTCTTAACGGATTCTTCTTGCGCGAACGTCGCTAAAAAAGACAACATCAATTCGGAACCTTCGGATAATGTATTGAAATTATCTGTTTCAAAAAAAATTCCTATTGGAGGATTTTGACTTTTCAGTTTTCGTGCGATAGATACGCAGTCAACTAAGTTGCGAGCAAAACGGGAGACACTTTTTGTAACAATAAGATCATATTCTCCAGCCTCACATGCTGCAATCATCCTATTGAAATCATCGCGCTTTTTCAATGACGTGCCAGAAATTCCCTCGTCGGCATAGATATGTACCAAGTTCCAGTTGGGATGATTTCCCATAAGTTGACGGTAGTGGCTCTGTTGTAATTCAAAAGAAGAAAGTTGTTCATCATTTTCGGTTGACACGCGGCAATACGCACAAACGCGAAACACTCGACCGGACTCATAAATATTGATTTTGGGTCTTGCTGGAATGAACGTTTTTTCCAATTGAACAGATGGTCGATATATCTGTTGTTGTAATCCTGGTTCTGTCTGAGTCCATGCTACATCATTCATTGTCTAAAAGCCTTCCTCCCACATGTTTTATGCAATGCTGTTTTTCAGTCAAAAGTGATTAGCTGTCGGTGTAGTGAAGTTCCTAATTTTACCAGTTTAAGAATGCTATTTGTGATATTCACTGCACTTCATGAGCTTTTCAAGACAACGTTGCCGAAATTCTTATATTGCCGTTTTGGTATATATTATAGTGCCATATTGGAGATATGTCAACATAGTCAGTGCCATTTTGCAACGTACATTTTAAAGAAGTCAACAGTACATTAAAAAAAGGAGCCATCATATATGAAACTAAAGGATATTCGTATCCAAAAAGGATTTACTCAGCGTGATATTGCCAATTACTTAGGGTGTGCTCCATCTGTATATTCCAGATATGAAACCGGTGATCGGGAGCCTTCCCTTGATGTTTTGGTGAAAATTGCACATTATTTAAATGTATCCGTTGATTTCATCCTCGGAATAGAGACTTCTGCTCCATCTGCTTTAAACAATTACGAAGTTGCATTAATTAATGCAGCTAGGAATGCAGATGAACGAGCAAGAGAAGATGCTCTAAATATGTTGCTATCGCATAGCAAAAGCAGAGAGGGACGAAAGAAAAAAGAAAAGTTGGCGTGACATATAACAAAAATATTATTTATGTCGAGTTTTTAGACTTTTGATTTGCGAAAAATGACTATTCGACAGTCTGTGTGTTAACCTCACTATGCGGATAGATTCAACCGCTTTTTCTTGCGACGGCCTTTTCGAGGCATTGATCGATTCACGGAGATGCTTCCCGTCTGTGACTTCTCCTTGGCGCATCTACACCTCGTTCAATTCTTTGGATAAAGGGCTAATGCAGTAGACGACCGCTCGAGTTCTGCAAACGAAGTTTGTTGCATTTCCTATGCCTCCAGCAAAGATTCACACAGCTTTCTTTGGATTAAGCATTAACAACACCAAAGGCATTATCGACGTTTGCAAAGGCTTGTCGCTCAATGACAGCTATTGGGTCGTGCCGCTGGGCTTCACGGGGACATTTAAGGAATACAGCCTCTATGAAAACCGTTTTTTCAGCGTGCTCTCCCTTGTAGCCTACACCGGCGTCGGCCAGGGCCGTGAAGCCTTTACCACATCCCCAGAGTTGACGACACAGGGTATGCTTCGCAAAGCATGGCGCTTTATCGAGGGGGATGGCATTTATCTCTATAAGGGCGGCACGGAGGGCGTGCCCAATGCCGGACGCGAGCCGTACAGCGAATATTACGCCTGCCAGATCGCGGAGCGTATGGGGCTTCATGCCGTCCACTACGATTTGGAGAGCTGGAAAGATATTCTCGCGTCCAAATGCAAGCTGTTCACGGATATTGATACGGCGTATATCCCTATCGGCCATCTGGTAAAAACAGACGGCATTCAGGCTTGTCTGAACTATTATGAGAAAATCAGCGAGGAGGCCGCAGAGGAAATCCGAGGTATGCTGGTGTTCGACGCCGTGATTTACAACGAGGATCGGCATTTCGGGAACTTCGGTGTCCTGCGGGATAATCGCACAGGAAAAGTCATCGGGCCCACGCCGATTTTTGATAATGGCCTCTCCCTGTTCAACTATGCCATGTCGGACGATTTGGAGTTTTTGGAGGAGTACGCAAAAAACCGTTCCAATCCCTACGGTATCAGCTTTGAAAATGTCTGCCGTGAGGTCATGGGCGCAAAGCAGCGTAATCAGCTTCGCCGTCTGATCGGTTTTCACTTCACAAGGCATCCCAGCATAATCTCCCGGAAGAACGTCTTGGGGCGATTGAGAAGCAGATCGACCTGCGTGTGCGAGAGCTCCTTTCCCTGCCGAGAGTAAGAAAAACGCCGGAAGCGGCAAAGGCACGGTAAGCCATGGGATGCGCGCAAAGATTAGACGTCGCCGCAGGGGGCCGGAGGATACGCCCTATCTGGAACGTGGTTCCAAAATCAGAGATCTGTAACCAGCCTCAGCGGACGAGAAGGGCCATACATGAGCCAGGCAGAAGCAGACGCGGCCGCAGCCAGCGCGCAGCGCGCCGCCGAGAGCCAACTGCGCGCTGAAGCCCAGGGGATGGTGGACAGAGCCATCGCGGTGGCAAAGGCACAGCTTGCCACACTTGATTTCCGTTTTGATGAAACCGCCGTCCCCTATGGCTTTGAATTTTGGGGCGGCGCACAGGGCGGCAAGCAGACCATCACTGTGCCCATGAACAGCAGCGACAGATACCTCATGCGCAACGACGAATGGAGCCTGCAGGTCAATCTCCGCAAGGTGGACAGTGAAACCGGCAGACAGATCGCGGGCGCTGCGCTGTACGAGGTGTATGAGTGGGATACGGTCGCGCAGGCATACATGCCGTATAACCTGCGAATAAAACGGCTTATCGACAATACACCCAGATACAACGGCTACCGCGTGGAGCGCAATGAGGACGGCACGTATTCCGTGGTCAACGACTCCCCTTATGGCACTGAGTTTGATACCAGCCGCACGATGTACTACACACAGCGCAATGAGGGGAAATTCATCATTGTGGAAACCCGCGCCCCCTCCGGCTATTATGGCGACTGGACAGATGTGGAGCAGCCCGGCACGGCAGGCACGCCGCTGGGCAAGCGCGCTTACTACATCGAGATCACGAAAGAAAACGACGGCAGCGTGATTTGGTTGGATAACAGGGACTACAATGCCGATATCGCCATGCGCTACGAGGGCGGCACAAAACTCATCACCTCGGGCGGCACGGAAACGACCGTTACGATTGGCGGGTACAAAGACGCCGGGCGTACCTATGACACCGACAACTCCAAATCGGCAGCCAATGAGGACAGTTACACGATGACGCCGCGGGCGGATGTTTTCCAAAACGACCGTGTGCTGGGTGAGATCTCAATTTCCAAGGTGGACTTGGATGCTGCGCGGTATGTGGATGGCCGTGATACGGACGGCAATGCCATGGCCAGCGGGCAGGCCCATGCGGATGCGCAGCTGGACGGCGCAGTCTATGACCTCTATGCAGCCGAGGATATCCGGCACCCGGACGGCGTGAGCGGCGTTGTGGATTACAGCAAAATCGCCGATGCGGATGGTATACCCATCTGGCACACCACCATCCGCGACAACGCCGGCGTATGGCATGGCGATCATCTGCCTGTGCTGAAGAAAGACCATCTGGTGGCCAGCGCCGAGATCAAAGACGGCTGGCTGACTTTTAGCAATCTCTATCTCGGCAAATACTACATCGTGGAGCGCGGCACGGGCGTGACTATCCCGGTGGAGGACGGCATCTATAAGCTGTCGGGGAACTATCCCACCATCGACAGCAAAACGAAGCAGCCGGACAGCGGCAGCGCCCCGCTGGCCATGGATGGACAGGGGCGGTACACCGACTATGTGTACAAACACCAGTGGTCATCCATCGGCCAGGGCAAGGCACTGGACGGCACGAAAACCTACGATGGGTACTACGAGAGCTACGCCAAGGGCTATCTCTGTGACGAGCACAATTACTACATCACCCCAGCGTATGCGGACGAGAGCTGGTATATCGAGAAAACAGCTTTTGCCGATGACCGGCAGGCAGAGGGTGAGCAGCGCGACACGGCCGATTACAGCGCCAATGTCCATCTCCACCGCGATAACGAATTGGCTGAGTCGCAGGACCAGGTCATGAAAGGCAATGTGGAACTGTCCAAGCATGTATCCAGCACGGGCAGTTCGGACGGACTCGACCTCGAGGGCGCAGGCTTTACTTTCTTCCTCGTCTCAGATCTGAGCAAGGAGGGGGAGTTCGCCACCACCCGTAGCGGGCAGTATATCCTTTCGAGCGTTTTGAAAGCATATATCGACCTGCAGTACGATGAAAGCAGCCCCAAATACGATTTCAGCGGCGAGGCGCAGGCCATCGCCAAAACCTATGAGGTGGACGCGGGCCAGATCGAAGCATACAACGCCACGCTGACACAAGCGGGCGATTTCAAAAACGGCAGCGGCGAGGGCTGGGTGCCCACGGGCCGTCCGAATGAATATCAGCTGGCCGAGATCTTCTCGAACGACACGGGAACGATCCGTGTGCAGGGCCTGCCCTATGGGCAGTACCTTGTGGTGGAGACCACTGTGCCGAAGGATGTATTCCAGGCGCAGCCCTTTATCGTGACCATTGACCCTGCGGACGAGCGCAATCCCCAATCCGGCATGGCTGATCCCAAGGGCGCTGCACAGATTCCCTCAGACAGTTACCAGAAATATACGGTGCTGAACGAGGAACTGGAGGTTTACCTGCGCATCACCAAGATCGATGAGGAAACCGGAAAGCCTGTCCTGCTGCCCGATACGGCGTTCCAGATCTACTGGATGGACGAACAGGGGCGCCATATCCTTGACGAAGCGGGCAATGCAAAGCTCGTCACTATGACGGATACGGAAAACGGCCAGCTCACCAAGGACATCGACACGTTCTATACCAATGAGAACGGCGTACTGACGCTGCCGGAAAAGCTGCCGCTTGGGCATTACCGTTTGGTCGAGGTGCAAGGCCCGCATCGACGACCTGAGACACGCTGAATATTATCAAATGCAAGATGTTTTTGACGAGCTTTATGCTAAAAGTCAGAACGGTGATACCTTTACTGATTTGATGAAGCTGGTACTTTCCAGAGAGAACATTTTGCTGGCATATCGCAATATTAAGGGCAACAAAGGAAGTAAAACTCCCGGCACAGACAAAGTTGCGATGACAATCTCAGAATAAACACTTCGCTTATGGTACAACTGATGAACACAAAATCAAACGCACAAAGCACTGAATTCAGCGATAACCGCATTTCGCTTTTTTCGGCACAATGGGGAAAATGTGCAGTAACTGGTAAAGAATTTCAATGTCTCGAAGACATTCACTGTCACCATAAACTGCCAAAATCACTTGGCGGTACGGATAAGTATGAAAACCTTGTACTTGTGTTGCCACAGGTGCACAGGCTTATTCATGCAACGGACACTGAGATAATCCAAAAATATTTGCACTTGCTGAATTTGGACAAGGCTCAAATCGCAAAACTCAATAAATACAGAGAGAAAGCCAACAACGAACCCCTGAAATTATACTAAATTCTGTTATCAATTGTTGTTTGTCAAGATTATAAATGATTCAATCGATGGAACGCCGTGTGCGGTGAAAGTCGCACGCACGGTGTGGAGTGGGGGAAAACTCGGAGATTACCTCAAAGGGTTACCTATCACTATCCAACTGGCAGCGGCGTCAGAACAATGCCAACAATTACACGGCGAATGTTCCCTATCGGAAACGATACTGGAGATCAAGGTGTCGCACAAAACCACTGCGGAGATGGCTGTGGCATATGGCTTCACCCCGCGCCAGAACGAACAGCTCGTGCTGCTGTCCGATCCGCAGTATGACGCCCTGTGGATGACGCTGTTGGGCGGTTATGTCAGTGGTGGCGGGCAGATCATCACGCCGGGCAGCGATTGGGCGGGAACCGGCATCTTTGCGTGGCCTCTGCCGCGGAGTTTTACGATCACCTCAAATTTTGGATACAGGCAGGACCCATTCACAGGGGAATTGACATACCACAACGGCACGGATATTGCGGCCCCGCAGGGCACACCTATCCTCGCAGCGGCAGACGGCACTATAACGATTGCCAACGGGACTGATCCGTGGGGCGGCAGCTATGGATACCATGTGAAAATCGACCACGGCGGCGGGATGGAGACGCTATACGCGCACTGCTCGGCCATTGCCGTTACAGTGGGTCAGCAAGTGCGGCAAGGAGAGGTAATCGGCTTTGTGGGTACTACTGGAAATTCCACAGGCAACCATCTTCATTTTGAAATCCTAGAGAAGGGACAAAGAAAAGATGCAATTACGTATTATGCTATGATGAAAAAAGAGAGTTAGAGTGGTAGATTTTCTATAATAAATGATGTCAAATTATTACAAATTGGTTAAAATGAATGGTTTGAAAGCGAAAAATATACATATTGCATATTTTAACTGTGAAACGAATGTGATAATATTACAAATAAATGGTTAAACGGTTTCTTAAATTTTCGTTGAAATGAAAAGGAAAGCATGATATGTTAAAACTACCAAAAGGAATTCAGTTGTTGAATCCTGCAGAAATAGTTAAGGAGGATTATCCATGAAAGCAGCAAAAAAAGTTACGTCATTATTAGTCTCCCTCATGTTGCTCCTGCTAATGGTTCCCACATTGGCCTTTGCAGCTGATGACGAGCGGATCATCGTGTATGCACAGGTGCCCGAAGATTGGACTGAGCCATGTATTTGGGCTTGGGCAGATGATGGCACAAATGCCTTTGAAGCATGGCCAGGCGAAAAAATGACAGCTGACGAAAATAATCCTGGCTGGTATTACTGCTGGATTCCGGCTGCCGCGGGAAACGTGATTATTAACGCGAATGAGGGCGGCGTCCAGACGGCAGATCAGAAGCTGGAAGCTAAAAATGCATGGATTACGATCACAGATGCCGATACGGTTGAAATCAGCTATGAAGCGAAAACAACGGGTGAGATACCCGAATATGTAGAAATGTTCGAAGTCCACGCGAAGGTAGATGCAAGCTGGGAAGATGTCCGAATTTGGGCATGGCTCGATCCCGATGGCACCAATGCTTTTGAGGCTTGGCCGGGCGAGGCTATGACGGCCGGGGAAAATGGCTGGTATACGGCAAAGGTACCCGTTTGGGTGAACAGCGTTATCATCAATGCCAATGGAGGCGAGGTCCAGACAGAAGATCTTACCATCGATGCTGCTGAAGTATGGGTGACCGTGGATGCGGAAGGGGCTGCCGAGTTTACATATAATGACCCGGATGCACCTGTGGCAGAAGATATTACCGTGTATGTGCAGGCCCCGGCAGACTGGAGCGAGCCGCATCTCTGGGCATGGTCCGCGCCGGACGGTACAAACGTATTTTCTGCATGGCCGGGTGAAGCCCTGCAGGATGCGGGTGATGGATGGCTTTCACTGACGGTACCTGGCTGGATCAATAGCATCATTGTCAACGGGAATGAAGGAAGCGTACAGACAACGGATCTGTCCGTAGACGTGGGCAAGGATGTTTGGATCGTTGTAGAGGATGCAGAAAATGCGACTGTCACCTATGAGGAGCCGACAATTGATGTGGCTACTCCAGATTCTCAAGCAACATCTGAACCTGTTGCCGAAGAAGCACCGGCCGAAAGCGGTGTGAATCCTGTAGTGATCGTAATTGCTGCAGTTGCTGTTATCGCTGTGGTGGCCGGTGTGGTTATCGTAAAGAAAAAGAAATCCTAACAGCATTTGGCGCAGGTAAAAGGGGATTTCCTTTGCCTGCGCCGTTCTCCATTTTATTTTGAAGGGAGAATTGAGCGAATGAAACGGCTATTTGCAATCTTTTTATCAATATGCCTCATGGCAACGCTTTTTGCCGGATGCTCCCAATCTGCAGAAACAGATGGTGGACCTGTGACGATTACGATTTGGCATGACAAGGAAGATGAAGTCGCAGCAGCTCTGCAAGCGGAGCTGGATAAGCTGGCCCCGGATATTGTTGTGAAGCTGGAGCGGAAAGATGGCTTGACAGAAGCCTTGAAAATGGTAGGAAACGATCCCAAGGCTGCCCCGGATATGTATTTTTTTGCGCATGACAAACTTGGCGTATATGCAGAAATGGGAATCCTTGCCCCAATCACCGATTTTATTGATACATCTGTATTGGAGGAATATCTGCCGCTGACCATAGAGGCGGCGACCTATAAAGGCGAAGTTTATCAGCTGCCGCTGTATTTCGAAACACTGCTGTATATGTATAACCGCCGTTACATGAGCGATGAAGAAGTTCCCAAAACGACAGAGGAACTTTATCAGTATATGCAGGACACCACAATGGGTGGACACTATGGCTTTGTGGAGCAGCACAGTACCGCGTATTATAGCGCGGGGTGGATTCATGCATTTGACGGCTATATTATCAATGCAGAAGGACAGCCTGGCCTTGATAGCCCGGAGACGATTGCGGCGTTGGAATATCATAAGAAATTTGTAGAGTATATGCCCAGTGAAGGCGAATATGCTACGGTCAATACTCTGTTCCGGGAAGGAAAAGCGCATTCCACGATTGGCGGGCCTTGGTTGGTACCGACTGCGCGGGAAAGCGGGATTGACCTGGGGCTGGCACCTATGCCGGTTGTAGACGAAACAGGGAAAGCAATTGCACCGTATTCCGGTGTACAGGGGCTTCATGTGCTGAAGGTCGCCGCGGAGAAAAAGCATGACGCGATTGCCAAGGTTCTTCAGCAGCTGACTGGTGATGAAATCGGAATCGCCATCGCTCAGGCAAGCGGATGCGCACCCGCAAAAGAGAGCTGCTATGATGATCCTGATGTGACGCAGGATGATATGGTAATGGCAATGTATGAAACCGCTCAAGATGCAGTGCCGATGCCGAACATCCCGGAGATGGATGTGATGTGGACGGTGGCTGAAAATCTGCTGGTCGATATCAACATGAGTGGTAAAGACGTGACCGAAAGTGCTAAGAACGCACAGGAGAAAGCACTTGATTTGATTGCATCCATGAAGTAAGGAGCGAAGGGCTATGAAGAAACGCCGGAAAACCACCTTATGGGCGTATCTGTGCAGTGCGCCTTCTTTACTGCTAATTTTGCTGATCGTGGTATTCCCGATTTTATATACGGGCTATATTTCGTTCACCAATATGAACGTGTACCACTGGTTCAACTTTGACTTTATCGGGCTTGAAAACTATAAGGATGCGCTTTTCGTGTTCGATTCCGGCTTTCTGTCGGCACTGCTGGTGACGATCCTTTGGACAGTTGTCAATATGGTGCTGCAGCTCGTAATTGCCTTTGTGCTGGCCAGTTTGCTGAATATTCAAGACTTTAAGTTCCGCCGCGTTTATAAAACACTTTTGATGTTCCCATGGGCCATGCCCGGTTACGTCTCCATTCTACTTTGGAAAACGGGTATGTTCAATTCGCAGTTCGGGCTTTTGAATCAATGGATGGAAAAACTGGGGTTGGAGACCCAACGCTGGCTGGCAAACGATGTTTCGGCTTTTATCTGCTGTACAGTAGTAAATTTGTGGCTTGCGCTGCCGTTCATGATCATGATCATGGACGGCGCGCTACAGGCTGTGGATAAAAGTTGCTACGAAAGCGCGATTCTGGACGGTGCAAACTGGATGCAGCGCACAGTATATCTTACTATTCCATCGATTAAACCGATTATTGCGCCGGCCGTTATCATCACAGTATTTACGACCTTCAAGCAATTCGACGTGATCTATCTGCTTACACAGCAAGCAGGCGCCAAAACGGGCTCGAACCTACATACGATTTTAACTTACGCTTATGAAAATGCGTTTATCACAAACAACTATGGTTACAGTTCGGCAGTGTCTATCATCATTTTCGTTGTACTGATTGCCTTTTCTCTGTTGACAAGGCAACGCGCAAAGGAGGGGTGAAGATGTCATTACACCGGAAAAAGAAGCTGCGCCACTTGTTGGGGCATAGCGTACTCCATATTTTCTTTATTGTTTTGTGTTTTGCAACGCTTGTGCCGATCCTTTATGCGCTGTCTGTTTCCTTAAATGCGGAGAATAGCCTGTTGAGTTCGGACTTTCGCTTTATCCCCAAGCAATTCACACTGGATAATTACAAAGCTGTATTCACAGAACAATCTGTCATGCTGTGGTTCAAGAACAGCATGATTCTGGCAGTGTGTACGGTGATAATCTCTCTTGGGGCGGCTATACCGGCAGCATATGTGTTTTCACGCAAACGCTTTGCAGGACGAGGCGCAATTCTTGAAATTTTGCTGCTGCTGTACTCTTTCCCATCCGTTCTCTCCATGTTTGCAATTTACAAACTGCTCAGCCCCCTGGGCCTGGTAAACAGCCGAATTGGGCTGATACTTGTTTACACAGGTACCATGGCGGTGTTTGGCCTTTGGAACATGAAGGGATATTTTGATACTATACCGATTGAAATTGAAGAAGCTGCTTCTATTGACGGGGCCAGTAGTTTTCAACTGGTCACTAAAATTGTGCTTCCATTGGCAAAGCCCAGCATTCTCGTCACAGCGGTGATGATTTTGATTTATGTATGGAACGAATATCTCTTTGCGATCACGTTCATGACAGGTGCGGAGAACTATACACTGGCGGCGGGCCTGTATTCGTTGCAGGCGACAGAAATCAGTGGTAGTTGGCCCGTATTTGCTGCGGCATCGCTGGTTGTGAGTGCACCAATTTTGATCATTTTCTTTGCCGTACAGCGGCACATGACTTCTGGCTTGACAGCTGGTGGCGTAAAAGGTTAATTGAAACGAGGTGAAGCGGATAATGAATCTCAGCGCGATTAAACATGTGCCCATGTCTGCTGATGCGCATGGGATCAGCGAACAGGAGGTCGTGTTCCGGCTGCGCTGCGGCCGGGCTGATCTTCACTCCTGCACGCTTTACTATGCAGACAGAGCCTGCCGTCAGACACCGGTGATTTTTTCAAGTACACCGATGAAAGTTGTGGCACAGGATGAATGGTTTGATTATTATGAAGTGATTTTGAAAAGCCCGTATAAGCGAATCTGTTATTACTTTGAGCTGGACGATGGGCAGGAAAAATTGTTGTATTACAGCGATTTTTTCGCGCATCAGCGAGTAGACGACCGCTCAGAATACTATCAGCTCCCCTTCAATCACAGGGCAGATATTGCCGAGGTGCCAGAATGGGCTAAAGATGCAGTCGTCTATAACATTTTTCCGGACAGCTTTGCTACAGCACGGCGTGCAATCAGCGGAGAACCTAGTGAATGTGTATGGAAAGGGCAAACAACGCACGGAAAACTGGGCGGCTCAATCAAGGGAATCACGGAGAACCTGGATTATATCAAAAACCTTGGCTTCAACTGTATTTATATCAATCCGATCTTTGCTGCAGGGGAATATCACAAGTACGATTTGCTGGACTATTTCCATATTGATCCGTGTTTTGGGACGGATGAGGATTTCCGCCTCCTTGTGAATGCCTGTCACAGCATGGGGCTGCGCGTGATCATAGATGGCGTGTTCAACCATGTGGGGTGGCGTTTCTTTGCCTTTGAGGACGTTGTGGAAAAGGGGGAAGCCTCTGCATATAAAGATTGGTTTTATGGCTTGAAATTCCCTGTGCGCCGCCCGGAAACCGGGGATGAGTATCCGCAATACGAGTGCTTCGGATATGAACGGATGATGCCGAAAACCAATACGGAAAACCCAGAGGTCATTGAGTATTTCTGCAAAGTGGGCCAGTACTGGGTGCGGGAATTTGACATTGACGGCTGGCGGTTGGACGTGGCAAGTGAAATCAATGATGCGTTCTGGCGCCGCTTCCGGGAGGCAGTAAAGGCGGTAAAGCGTGACTGCCTGCTGATTGGAGAAGTTTGGGAGAGTGCACAGCACTGGCTGGGCGGAGATATGTTTGATTCCACAATGAACTATGATTTCCGCAAGCATTGCCGCCGCTTTTTTGCAGAGCATTCCATCGATGCAGCTCAATTTGACGGGCGTGTTACCAATATGCGTATGCGCTATAAGCTTCCCGTCCTGTATGGACAGCTAAATCTATTGGACAGCCATGATGTGAGCCGATTTTTGTCGTTGTGTAAAAATGAGCTGGCGAGTATGAAGTTGGCCGTGTTGTTCCAAATGACGTTCGTCGGCATACCATCTGTATTTTACGGGGACGAAAAGGGAATTGACGGCCTTTTAGAAGAAGAATACAGGCATCCGATGCCATGGGGAGAAATCGGCAGTGAGCTGGAACGATTTTACCAGGACGCGATTCAGCTGCGAAATACATGGCCAGAGTTGCGCTGGGGTGACTATCATACAGTATACGCGCAAAAAGGAAGCGGGATGTACTGCTACTGCCGCTCATCTGATAAGGTGAAAATCTTCATCCTGCTCAACAATCAGCCGCAGGCGGTGGATATACCGGCAGAATTTGCAGAAGGGATGCTGTTGTGGCAGGAGGGATTGGAGGGGCAAATGCTTGCTCCGATGGGCTTTGCCGTATTTAGGCAGGTGACAGGGATATGAGTGTGACGATTCGTGATGTTGCGGCCGCGGCCGGCGTATCAACCGCAACGGTTTCCAAGGTGATCAACCACTCTCCAACGATTTCACAGGAAACGGTGGAGCGGGTGCAGGAAGTGATCCACCAGATGGGATACCGTCCGAACAAGCGGGCACAAAGCTTTGCCAGGCGAGCTACAAAAAATATCTTGTTTCTGAGCGAGCTGGAACATGGTGTGGGATTTGAAAACCCGCATCTGTTTGAGATGTTGGCTGGAGCCGAAGCAGCACTGGCTCGAAAAGACTATGGCCTGCTGATAAAGCGCATCAATTCCCGCGAACTGGTTAATAGTTTTGCCGATATTATGGATAGTGAGTATGTAGACGGCGCCATTGTTCATGCTTCTGTCGTTTCAAAAGAGGTGGCGGCACTTCTGACAGACACTTCTTTTCCGTATGTAGTCATCGGTATGCCGGATTTTGCCAATCGCTTGTGCTGGATTGACACCAATAACAATGTTGCAGGGCAAATTGCCGCGAGTCATTTGAGAAAAAAGGGCTATGAACGCATTGCGTATATTGGGGGGCCAAAGGAGGATACGATTTCTCTTCATCGGTTGGATGGCGTTCTGGATTCATTGGGAACAACAGCCCCGACAGGTTATATCCGTCATGGTGCCCCCAGCAGTGAAACAGGTTTTCGGTGTACCATGGAACTGTTGGCACTTGGTGAGAAGCCACAGGCAATTATATGTGCCAACCAGTATCTTGCTTTTGGCTGTGTAGAAGCTCTGAAACGCAGCGGCATTGCGATACCGCGACAAATGGCGGTGCTGACCTTCGATGATTTCCCTTTCTCGAAAGTGATCGATCCACCGCTCACAGTCGTGAATCTTGACATGTACGATATGGGGGAACAGGCAGCAAAAATTATGCTGAGGAGAATCAAGAACCCACAACTGTTGGTTCAGTCATACACTACACTTCCAAGCTTGATTGAACGGGAATCTACGAAAGGAGATGAGAGAGGTTAGAGTTTTTCGATTGCTGCTAGTTGTTGTGACAAAAGAGAATGAGGAGGTATAAAATGTTTAAACAGTATTCGCAGAGAGTGATCAGCGCAGTTTTAACACTCGCAATGGTACTTTCGGTTACTTTGTTTGCGTTTCCTGTCAGCGCAGCGGAGGCACCAGAACTAGGGCCTGTAACATCAAAGGACGTTGTTTATCAGATTATTACAGATCGGTTTTATGACGGAGATCCCTCCAACAATGTATCGGAAGGATTTGACTCTACGCTGTATGACGGTACCGGAGATGACCTCAAGCTCTATCAAGGCGGCGATTGGGCTGGTATTATTGACAAAATTCCCTATCTGAAGGGGATGGGAGTTACGGCTGTTTGGATTTCGGCTCCCTACGAAAATCGTGATACAGAGATTCGGGATTATAAGGCCGATGGAAGTTATGACCGCTGGACGAGCTTCCACGGTTATCATGTAAGAAATTACTTTGCTACCAATAAACATTTTGGTACACTGAATGAATTCAAAGAACTGCGCGATGCTCTCCATGCCAATGGAATCAAGCTGATTATTGATTTCGTCACAAATCATACGAGCAGAGAGATGAATCCGACGGCGGGGAATACCCCAGAAGATGGTAAGCTGTACGAGCCGGATCGGAAAGAAGATGGCTCCTTTGCTTTCGATGAAAATGGTGAGCCCTATGATTATAACGGAGATGGGCTTGTAGAAAATCTGATTGCCGACCCGCAGAATGATACTCAAGGGTGGTTCCATGGACTCGGTGATCGTGGAAATGACAGCAGCCGTTTTGGTTATCGGTATAAAGACTTGGGCTCGCTGGCTGATTTCTCCCAGGAAAATGGTATGGTGGCAGGATATCTCGAAGATGCAACGCTGTTTTGGGCCAACATGGGAGTGAATGGTATTCGTCATGATGCCACACTTCATCTGAATCCGGCGTTCGTTAAAGGGCTTAAAGACGCAGTGGACAGCAACAGCACAGTAACCCATTTTGGCGAGTTTTTTATTGGGCGTCCAGATCCCAAATACGATGAGTATGTTTATTTCCCCAAGCAGACGGGTGTAAACAATTTGGACTTTGAGTATTTCCGAGCGGCATCAACTACTTTTGGCGATTTCTCGACCACGATGAAAGATTTCGGCAACATGATGATGTACACGCAGGACGACTATGAATATGAGAACCAGACTGTTACGTTCTTGGATAATCATGATGTAAGCCGTTTTGGTTATCTGCAGAGAAATGAAAAGCCGTATAATGCGGCGCTTGCCACACTTCTCACTTCCAGAGGTATTCCCAATATTTATTATGGGACAGAGCAGTACATCGTACCCGCTGATGGAAGTGACGTTGCAGGCCGAATTTTCATGCAGACTGACAGCGAGTTCAACACCGAAACAACAGCGTATAAGCTAATTGGCAAACTTTCCGAGTTGCGCCAAACCAATGATGCGATAGCCTATGGAACGACAGTGATTCGGTATAGTGACGATAACGTCTTGGTGTTTGAGCGTCAGTTCTATGATGATGTTGTATTGGTCGCAGTCAATCGCCAGCCAGATCAAAGCTATACGATTGGTGAGATTGAAACGAATCTGCCAGCGGGAAATTATGGCGACTATTTGGGCGGTTTGCTTTATGGTTTTGATACAGTTGTGACTGCGGGAGAGGGCATCAATCATACTTCGTCCTTTACGATTCCCGGTGGCGGCGTATGCGTATGGGAATACAAAGCCTCTGATCCTAGCACACCGCAGATTGGTAATGTGATGTCCACGATGGGGCGTGCGGGAAATCAAGTTTACATTTATGGCGATGGCCTGGACGGAAATGTAAGCGTAAAATTTGGTGACGTTGAAGCAGTAGTGGAAAGCAATTCTGCAAATCAGATTGTTACGAGAGTGCCAGACGGAGCGGTACCGGGTGATAATGGCATCACTGTAACGAAGGACGGTGCTGAAAGTAACACATTCATTTATAAAATTCTGTCGGGTGATCAGAACCAAATCATTTTCCACGTTCAAGCAAATACGGTGATGGGGGAAAACATTTATATTGTGGGCAATATTCCAGAATTGGGGAATTGGGACCCGGATAAATGTACAGAGGCTATGCTCAATCCCAATTATCCCGAATGGTTCTTGCCTGTCAGCGTACCAGCCGGTACTACAATTGAGTTCAAGTTCATCAAAAAGGATGCTAACGGTACAGTTACTTGGGAAAGCGGAGAAAATCGAGTAATTACATCTTCGCCGGAAAGTGCAGGCTCGATTGATACGGAAGTATATACCTGGCGCAGCTAACAGGAGCTGTTGTAAGGAGGTACTTCTATGCGAGAAAGCGGCATCCTAATGCCGGTGGCCAGTGTGCCGGGGCCGTTCGGCATCGGCACACTGGGCAAGGGCGCATATGACTTTGTGGATTTTTTGGCCCGTGCGGGCCAGCATGTATGGCAGATACTGCCGCTGTCTCCTACGGGATTCGGCGACAGCCCGTATCAAAGCTGCTCGGCCTTTGCAGGAAACCCCTACTTCATTGATTTTGAACCTCTATGCAGAAGGGGGCTTTTGAAAAAGCAGGAGTATACCGGCCTTTCCTTTGGAAGAACGCCATGCGCCGTGGATTATGACGCCGTGCGCGAAACGCATTTTGCTGTGCTTCGCAGGGCGTTTGCACGGTTTTCGAAATGGTATCCAGATGATTACTACCACTTCTGCTACGAGCAGGGCTGGTGGTTGGAGGACTATGCCTTGTTCATGACAGCGAAGGGCCTTGAGGGCGGCCGAGATTATCGGCAGTGGCCCGAGGCGCTGCGTATGCACGAGGCAGGCGCTATTCGGGAATTGTATGCCAAACACGAGGCCGAAGTGCATTTCTGGAAGTTCTGCCAGTACGAGTTTTTTACCCAGTGGCGCGCGCTGAAGGCGTATGCGAATGAAAAAGGCGTGCGCATTTTGGGAGACATCCCCATCTATGTTTCGCCCGATTCCGCTGATGTATGGGCCGGGCGTGAGCTGTTCTGGCTGGACGAGGCGGGCTTGCCCAGGGAGGTGGCAGGCTGCCCACCGGATTATTTTTCCGCCGACGGCCAGCTTTGGGGAAACCCGTTGTACAACTGGGATCGGCACGAGAGTACGCATTATGACTGGTGGATAAAGCGGGTGCGCTTTTCGCTGGAATTATATGATACCGTGCGCATCGACCACTTCCGCGGCTTTGACACCTATTACGCCATTCCCTACGGCGCATCCAATGCACGGGAGGGCGCATGGAGGCAGGGGCCGGGCATGCGACTGTGGGGCGAGGTGTTGCGCGCTGTGCCGGGTGCGGCCATTGTGGCGGAGGATTTAGGCGAGATGTTCGAAAGCGTGCGCGCGCTACTGAAAGAAACGGGCTTCCCCGGCATGAAAGTACTGCAGTTTGCGTTCGGCGCGGGCCCCGACAGCGATCATCTGCCCCACAACTACACAGAGAACTGCGTGGCCTACCCGGGTACGCACGACAACACCACCCTGCGGGATTGGTGGCGCACCGCCCACGCAAAGGAAAAGCGCCACGCAAGGGAATATATGGGCCTTTCTGCTGAAGAAGGCGAAGCAGAGGGCCTTTTGCGAGGCGTGCTGCAAAGCCCCGCTCGGTTGGCCGTGGTACCCATGGCGGATTGGCTAGGCCTTGGGAAGGAAGGACGCATCAATACCCCAGGCACCATATTCAGAGGCAACTGGCGCTGGCGCTGTGAGGCTGACTTTTTGACCCCTAGACTAGCGAAACATATCTATATGATGTGTAATCGATATGGGCGGGCGTAAGGTTTTAACAAATACAGCGGCAGGAGATTTTCCTACCGCTGTATTTATATATTGAATTGCCCATAGGTTCCCATAAAAAGGCAAAGCAGAAGGGAGGAGAAACACACAAGTAAGGTATTGTATGCTGGGGCAGCTATAAAATCCTCGCGTTAAAATGTGGATGGAATAAAATGTTGGTTTTTGTGGGGTAGATCCGCAGAATACTGGTGCTGTACATTTTTTGCAAATTCGCATTTATTAATGCTAATCACTAAAATGATGAGGTGAGAAGCATGCTAAAAGCGAATACCGAATGGGTTCGATGTCCGAAATGTCACTGCCGAACCCGTGTGAAGGTAAGAAAAGATACGGTATTACTAAATTTTCCATTATATTGTCCAAAGTGCAAACAACAGTTTACCGTTTGTGTTGTAAATAAGAAAATGATAGTAACAAAATGAGCTAAGAGCCGGACGTTAAACGCAGAGCCTGTAGCATGGTCTTTCAAAAGACCATGCTACAGGCTCATTTTGTTTATTCATCACTTATGACAATATGGTTTTTACTTCGTAGAACCCTTAGCGCAGAAGTGCATATTTCATTTAGCAGTGCGGCCTCATCCTCTGAGCATGTGTCCAAAAGGGACTTCAGATTGGACACAGCAGAATATTGATCGGAGCTATGGCTGGGATAAAAAATATCAGTGGGGTTGATATTCAATGTAGTTATTAAAGGATATAGGACTTCCATTTGAGGATTTGAGCGATAGTTCTCGATGTTGATAATTGTACGAAGTCCAATGCCTAATATTTCGGCAAGCTGCGCTTGTGATAAATGAGCATCTTGGCGGGCCTTTCGCACAGCAATCCCTAATGCTTTTTGATAATCAGGCATTGTGGTTCACCTCACAATTATTCTACAATGCCTAGTTTTTCAGAAGAAGCCACATATAATGCTTGTTTTTAGGTAATTAATTGCATTTTTGAGGTGAGATGTAGGATGTTACATCTATTAATAACCAATAGAATAATCTCAAAAAAAGCAAATGGAATACACACACAAGTTATAGCGCAGGGGAGGTACTAGAATGCACATTTTCTGCCGGACAAAGTGATCCGACAGTTGACGAGAAGTGGTGGCGCGGGCCGTCGCTTCTTTTATTTTATGGAGTAGGATGCCGCTCCCCTCCACAGCCGGTTTGAAATTCAGATTTCAAACTGACTGGAGGAAGCAGCGATGGCATACAACCATCGAAAAGCAGAGCTGGAATGGCTTAGCTGGAAAGAGAAAGAAGAAAAACAACTGCGGGAGCTGGGGGTGGACGAGGATACCATCCAGCGCCTGCATACATACGATTGGCAGCAATTTAAGTCAGATGTGGCGGCATTTATCAGCCAAAACAGAATGGCGCCGGAATTATTAATCTGCACGTTGGACTATAAGATGTTTTTGACTGCGCGCAGAGGGATGATCGATGTGTGCCCAGATCGAACATTTCTAGTGCAGGAGCTGCTACCGGTGCTTGTGCCAATGCAAACGGGACAGGTACAGGATGTGCCGCTGGTGCTTGTGCCGCGCGAGAGCGTGCAGGATGAAAAATGCCCGCAGCCGGATTGGAATTACCTAAGATGGGCTGGATATGATAACGAGAAATTTGAAAAGATCATGGACGGAAGTGTGCTGCTTAACTATGAATTTCTCGGTGAAACGATACCGATGGAGCTGCGCATCGGCCAATATGAAGATGGCGGCGGTCTTGCTCTTGAGTTGGTATCATGGAAGGAAAAAGAGCCGGAGGATTGGGACACGATCACCGTAAATTTGAGCGTACCATGTGAGAAAGATCATGCCTTTGTCGACATCAATAACTCGGGCGGGCAGGAGATTTGCCAGTGGATCGAAGAAAACGGTTTGGGAAAAGCTACCGGAAGGCAGCAAAGGAGTGGTTTTTGCGTTTACCCGGAGTATCACTTCGATGCCAGGCGCTTGAAGGAATTGGATCGGGAGGGGTATGAAAGATATGCCGCGAGCCTACAGCAACGCGGCGGGTCGGCCAAGTCAAACAGTGAGCCGGTAAGATAGCAAGGAAAGGAAGCAAAGCAAAAACTTGATTTTAGGTCGGCGCGCCGATATAATATAAAAAAGGAGGAAATCGAGATGGATTTGCAGACATATATTGATGAAAGAAATCTTACACGATACCGCCTTTCACAAATCAGCGGTGTGCCGAAAACAACAATCACTGTTATTTTATAGGGGAAAAGTGATATAGGCCGCTGTTCTGCCCATACTGTGCAGCAACTCGCCAAAGCGCTGGGGTGTACGATGGAGGAACTCATGGAATTTGCTCCTTGTAGAAAAGATGGGAGGCCTAAAGACAGGACTTATTTGGAACATGGTCTGCCCGGTTTCCTGCAGGAGTCCCTTGATGCGATGAAAAGCGCATGGGAAAAGCTCGACAGAGGTGAAAACTACCTGCGCTGGGATTGCGACTATTGCAGCTTGCAAAGCGATATCAATGTCGCTGAAGTGGAGCAGATGATCAGCAGCGAGCAGGCGTGGTATCTCCGTGAAAAATATCTCAGAATAGAAAGGGTGTGAAAAGGATGCCTGTTGATTTTACGCACCTGCAAAAGCGCAACAAAGCATATGCGGGCGCTAACGGCAATAAGATATCGGTGATTTATGAGGGAGAGCAGTATATGCTGAAATTCCCTCCGACGCCAAAAATCAATAAAGATATGAGCTACAGTAACAGCTGCTTCTCTGAATATCTCGGTTGCCAGATATATGAAATTATAGGGGTGCCGGTGCAGAAAACAATTTTGGGAACCTATACAGTGAACGGCAAAGAGAAAATTGTGGTAGCATGTAAAGATTTCACACGCCCCGGAGTAGTGCTGCAAGAGTTTGCCTCACTAAAAAACCAGATGATTGATTCTGCGCGAAATGGCTATGGAACAGAGCTGTCAGATATTGAAAAAACATTTGAAGAACAGACGGCACTGGATGCAGTAGAGCTATCTCAGAGGTTTTGGGATATGTTCATCGTTGACGCGTTCATTGGCAATTGGGACCGGCACAATGGGAACTGGGGGTTTCTTTACGATACCATGACCGATAGATTAACATTGGCTCCTGTGTACGATTGTGGGAGCAGCCTTTATCCTCAGGCAGATGATAAAATCATGGAATCTGTGCTGAAAGACTCACAGGCTCGAGCTCTTCGTATTTTTGAAATACCAACGTCGGCGATTCAAGACGGAGGGAAAAAGATTCGGTATTTTGACTTCATATCGTCCTTGAAAAATGAGAATTGTAATCTCGCACTAAAGCGGATTGCTCCCAGGATTGATATGTCACGAATCAAAACGATGATTGAGAATACGCCTTTTATTTCCGACCGGCAAAAAAACTTTTACATTACAATGCTGCAGGAACGTAAGGAAAAGATACTTGATTTTTCACTGCGTGAATTGGAGATGAAGCAGCGGGAGCGGAATGCGAAGAAAAAAGAGAAAAGAAAAGCGCATGGCAGAGAACGATAAGATGTGCTATGTAAACATCAGAGAGACCGATTGGCAAAAACAATCGGTCTCTCTTTTTTATAAAAGGATGAATGTGTATGATGAATTTGAGATTGTGGGCGTACGCCCGCAGCAGTTCTCCTCGCCCCGAGGTGCTGATCCGGCAGATGCAAGGATTATTAGCAGAGGCGGAACAAAATGGATGGCAGATCGTTGGAACCTCGCAGGATATGAGTACAGGCCGAACTTTAGCCAGAATGGGCCTATGGGAAGCGCAGAGGGCAATCCAACAGCAGCAGGCCAATGCCTTGCTGGTGGAAGATGTATGGAGAATAAGTCACGAATACTGCACGGCGCTGCGCGTTCTGGAATTTCTACAGGATCGCGGAGCTGTCTTGATTTGCACACAGTGCGATGTGAGCTATGTGCTATATGTAAAAGGACTGTCACAGGCATTATATCAACGAGCAGCATCCAAGGGGCTTGGACTGCCATGGAAAATAGAATGAAAAATAAATCAAGACCTGTGAGAACTTTTCTCCGAATCCTTCCCTGAGTGACTGCATGGCGTTCA
>OMGG01000414.1_pt1 | contig 29134 bp, 45 predicted proteins | sample 1645891 | NCBI WGS metagenome assembly OMGG01 (sample SAMN05578587, study PRJEB25193) | human gut metagenome | biome: Human Microbiome; feature: human-associated habitat; material: feces | host: Homo sapiens | place: USA:Birmingham
TTTATCATAGAAGACCTTATAAATCTTTAATTACAGAAAAACTTTCACAGACTCGATCCCGCTGGGAGTCTTACCAAGCCGGAGTTTAAGGAATAGTATCCACCATTAAGCCAATATAAAAATTGGGTTCCATAACTACTTCTGTTGCTTCTTTCAGCATAAGCAAATCCCCACCCATCTCCTCCTCCATGAATAGGGGTGTAATCAGCGTGTTCACCTACAATTGATGCATAGAGAGGTGTGAAGCCAATATTGCTAATACTCACATAATAAGCGTATATGGAGCAATCACCCCCCGTAAAATTGACTTTACTGGTAGATGATGTAAGGGTTTTAGTTATACTCGCATACTTCCGCACATTTCCGGAAACGCCAAAAATGCTCTTCCCATAAACAATATTATTTGCATTTAGATTCCCGTCCCCCTTAATAGTCTGTGCCCCAGCCAGGAACTGATTAGCCGCAATAACCTGGTTAGAGGTCCCCGGCGTGTAGGTCTTAGCGGCTATTTCCGCCATGATTCCCGTCAATGGATTTCCGTCTTTATCTACGATCACTTTCCCTTTGCGTACATCCGATGACGCTGCTGTTATCACATCCAGGTCAGCGCCATCACCGCCCCCAGGTATCCATATCTTACCCATTACTGCTCCTTTCCAATACCGCCAGTATCTCGACCTTCTCGCCTTTTGTCAGGTTCCTGTAACCTTCCAGGATGTCTGCCGGCTCCTCTCCTTGATTCTTCCTTATTCTGAGCCCCTTAATAACTATCGCTTTAAATATTTCATTCATCACACTGCACCTCCAATGATATCTGCCATAGCCACTGTAAGTTGGGCATTATCTGCCCTTAGCTGCTGGATCTCTTCCTTGTCAGTTGGCAATCTGTCAATTACTGTAACACCATCAGCCTTAAAGAATACACCATTAATATACTTGTCATTCCTCTCACAAACGTACTGCATGCAATCAACGGCAAATGCAGTATCACCATATACAATCCTTGCAACCCTGTTTGCATCTTCATAGCTATATGCAACACAAACATCCCTGATTGTTTCATCATGCACCAATGCATATACTTCATGTGCTACCATAATTTACATCCTCCTTACTTAATATAGTCTTAACAATATTACTCCTGAACCACCGTATCCAACTGGTCCACAGTATGGTCTATATGATTGGTCACCATATGGCCTATTCTGGCCGCCGCCGCCTCCACCAGTACCTGCTCCACCATTAGTAGCTGGATTTCCTCCACCGCCAGCCCCTCCAGCTCCGCCATAATAACCGGTCCAATAGCGTCCTTCTGATGAACTACCACTTTGCCAGTACCCACTACCGGAACCACCACCACCTGAATATAGTGTATTACCAGCTTCACCAAATGCTCTTGTGGTTCTACCCTGACCAGTTCCAGGATTTAATGTTTGTGATGCATATTCTCCAGTTCCTCCTCCAGGTCTACCATTCCCACCGTCTTGTCCACCACTACCACCATTTCGATAGGTATACCCCCATGCGTCACCGTCTCCGCCACCGCCGGAACCTCCATTTCCTCCCTGCACTCTTGAGGCGCCAACCACTATACCAGACTGTCCGCCACCAGCAGAGCAGATATTTCCAAATGAAGTTGCAGCGCAAGCACCACCTACAGTAGCAGCTATTTGTTGTCCAGGAGTTACATGTACACCTTTGGCAGTATTTGTATACCCACCACCGCCTCCAGCTCCGCCATGTAATGGGTTTGTTGATGAAAGATTTCTTGATACTTCACTGCCATTACCTCCACCCCCAACACAGAATACGTCAATAGTGCTGAATCCATCTGGTATTGTATATACCTGTGTACCAGTAATTGTAATATTTTGCACTCCACCAGTGGCTACAGTTGCTTGCTTGATAGATGCTGGGTCATATACCGGACTCCATATATCTCCACAGCTTGTTGTTGCATATCCAAAACATGTAAAGTAATATAAGGTATTGAGATTTGGCATATCCATAAATACCTGTGACCAACCACCCGGAGCTGTATTACTACCAACTCCAGCATATCCCGCGGCAAGGTTGGCATCAGGTTCATTCCATGCTGGATATCTGCCTGCCATACATTTAACGATAACCCCACCAAATGGTTTCCCTGGAGTGGGGTTTGGATTCTGCCATTTTACTAATACGCGCCGCCCAGAATACGGCGCTACACTAAAAGACATTATACTGTTGACCGTCATTCGTCCGATGCCCGGTTCGTCATTACTGTCCGATGTGACCGCAGTCTCTCCAGCCAGTACATGGTCCAGTGTGGCTGTGCACTCGTCACTTCCAGTTCCGCCTCCGCCCCCGCCTGTCATCAATATTTCTCCCATCTATCTTTACACTCCTTTCAAGCCCACGGTTAGGTCAATCGTGGGTTTCTTATTGTAGCATTTAAATGTTGCCTGCCCATCTGCCGTGTCCCCATCGTCAATCATTCCAAATGCCTTGTTATACGCTTTCACCTGCTCCGGCGTTGCCCCATCTGCAATCACCTTTACCAGTATGGGGTTGTCCTTCGTTGTCAGCCCCTCTACCGGCACAGTCTGGGTATATGGGGCTTCAGCAGACCAGTCCGAGGCCAGAATAGAGACCGGGATGATTATTCCTGCCCGTTCAGTCCTCTTTTTTAAATAGTTATCATTATCCAACAACTTCTGATACCGTGGGTTGAATGTATCTGGCGCCCCACGGTCCTGATTTGTTATCTGCGCCATCGTCCCAGAAAATTCTGGGGCTTCTGTGATTGGGAAATCTGCCATCCTGCACCTCCTTTAAAATACCTCGTCCATATCAAAAATGAACTCCATGTCATCATCCTTGCCTTTTGGCAGGAACGTCTTATATGCAATCAGGTCACCGTCTGAATCAAATAATCCCTGTTCGGATATATTCTGATTAGCCAGCTCCGCTTTACCCAAACGTACCGTGTATCGGCAGGTGGTCTCCTTATCATCCGTATAGCTGTGGCTGCCGATATCCTTCTTAAGCAGTTCCGCCTTAAGTGCCGTCTCAGTTCCGGTTGGCTCAATAACATTCCCATCCGCATCCACACCACCAGACCCAAAGGCCATCTGGGTGATTGCTGGCAGTGTCTGGTCCCCTGCATGTGACCTACACAGTTTCTTGCGTCCTATCTCTGTGATTACTCCTTGTGCCATATTGTCTTACCATCCTTTCATAGTTCATATTCAAAAATCTCTGCGTCTAATAATTTGGTTCCATTCAGCAGGTAAGTCCCATCAAGATACCATAAGTCGTTCTCGACAGTCAGCTTGCAAATCATCTCAGGCCCGGTAGATACCTGCTGTAATATCCCGGACACGGAAACCATGGAGGCATTTACCTCTTCGTCACTGTGTAGCGTCAGTACTTCCTGCATTTTTGGGTACACTGTCGCGTCAGTCTGACAGGCAGTCCGCACCTCTGTATCTACTGAGACTGCCGTGTATCCTCTGAGCCATTGCTGCACTCCCACTCTGGTCCCTGCCAGCATGGACGATCGCAGCAGTAATGCAGTGTGGACCTTTATCTCCTCAAATACTTCTGATATCATACCAACTGCTCTGCCATCTACTACATTCCTGGCCGATAGGTTACCCCTTATTAACATCCCAAAGGGATACAGGTCCAGTCCCACTGTCTTCTTGTACCCATTGAGTAAATAAGTCCCGTCCAATTTCCACGTTCCATCCAAGTACAAGAACTCACGGTTATATCGGGCATAGAAATTGGAGGTCAATTCCAACCTACCTGATGTAGCTGTATTGACTGGTATCTCTATCGGATATAGACCAGCAAAAATAAACAACAGATTGGCTGGTATCATCTGCCGTGTCATATCCCGAAGTTCCTGTAATACGCGACATGGCCGTTCAACAATCCACAACTCCAACTCATACGTCTTGTCGCTCACTCGTAATATGTACCCATCGTTCCCCACGATTACCGCCAGGCGCTCCTTAAGGCGGGGAAGTGTATAGGGAAGCTGTTGGTCCCATTTGAGCGAAACTGCTGACCTGCGTTCTTCCAGCGTGTCTCCAGAATATGGTTTTAGCCCCAACATCAGCTCATATCGCTTAATCCCCTGAATTGTGGCATCAGGAATTAGGCTGTCCTTCCATAGCGAATCCAGGTCTCCATACAGCCGTTTTAACTCACCTTCCTGCGCCCCATAGAGTTGTCTGAATTCCTTTACTTCCCGCAGGAAATCCGGGACATACCTGGCTAAATCCAGTATCCGGCCTGGCTGCCCCCTCTTATCATCCACTTATATCCCCCCTTATCGCGATTGAACCGGAAGAGAGTACATGATTACCGGGACTTCCATTAATCTTTGTATCATAGACATCCACGATACCTTCGATATCCAACAGGCGTCCCTCAATTCGTGACACCCTCACAACTGTCTGAACATCATCCTGCCAAGCCATGTTCAGTTCATGAAGATATGCATCAATTGCCTGGAAAATATCCTCTCTGCATCTCTCAAAGCTGTAGCCCGCCTGATAGACAATATTGGACATAAAAGAAATTCGCTCCTCTACCGCTCCTTCTACGGTAACCGTGTGGCCAATGGGTGCCAGGCCATATCCTGCACCTGTATTCGAATCTGGATCAATCACATCCTTTACCGCCTGGATTAGTTCATTCGACGGGATTCCATATTCCGAGTTAATGATTACCAGCTTAACGGTCCCGCCTCCATCCCAGGCCGGATACACCTTGACACCTCCCACGCCAGAAATGCCATTCACCTTTTCACGATAATCCGCTATATTTCCACCAAATGCCTGTGAATGCAGACTATCAAAATAACGGTGCCGGAACTGTTCCGTCCCTTCCTCGTCCTCTCCCGGAATCAGCAATTCTGTTAGTTCTGCCTGTGACAGCCCTCTGATATACTCAATCGGTATGAGTGTCCCAAACAGCGTGTTCCCTGCTGTACCTATAGTCTCACACTGCATTTTATACTGCCCCTTAGCAATACGTTCGACTGCCACATAGTTCAATGTTTCCAACGAAAAACGACTGCCAATGGGAATATCCAAGTCAAATTCACCTTTTAGTACTGCATATGTGGCCTCTTTCGGATGCAAGCCACGCTCTAATGCTCGCTTGATTAAATACTCACGGCTAGCCGTATCCGCGAACAATTCATTCAACACTGCATGTAATTCTGTGTACATCAATTGGATTTCCACCGCGGCCGGAGCCAATGCGTCATAGATGATTGACCCTTCCCTTTTATCAACATCACTTGGAACACGGTCCAGCATACGCTTCAAGATTTCCTCATATGTTACGTCTTCATACATTTACTGACACCTCCTTTTCAACTGCAAACACTCCCGCATCACTGGAAACGGTAAAGGTTACGATGACTTGATTTTTATATCGTGTAAAAGAAAAAGCCCCGACACTTCGTATTCGGTCGTCCTGAATCAATGCTTCCTTAATCCGCTTTTTAATCTTAGACTCCAACACGCCCATTGACCCGCCATACAAGTCTGCAAACTCCCTACCATAATTCCAGCTGTAAACGATGTGTTCAAACCGCTCCGTGTTCAGAATACAGAATACGGACTGCTTTACAGCCTCTATTCCCTCCACATTCCCTATCACCCTTCCATCCTTCAACCTATATGTCTTTGACGGCTGTTTTCGGATAGTAAAATCCGCTCTTAAAATATCTCCTGTCTTTGGCAGCATCACGCACCTCCTTCCTAATACCGGTCAATTACAAGGTACTGCTGCGCCCCTCGTTTCTGTACCAATATAACCGCCTCCCCGCCTTTCAGGGCATTCTTCACCGTGACCGCAACATCACCCACTCCCGGTATTGACATCTGTTCCACATGGTCCGTCAGATACCGCGGTATGAGCAGTTGGCCGGCTGTGGCAGTTATCTTCTGATCTATCTGCACTGCCACCGGAGACGTCCCCGTCACAGTTCCCAAGAGTACGCTGCACGGTTTTGCCGCTTCCTCCGCCTGCCGTGAAATATTTCTTAAGTTCTCAATCCAATCATTATCCACTTATTCCAGCTCCTTTCAATGTTAGGTCCATGGTATGAACACCCTTATCAATTGAATGCGTGACGGCTTCCACCAGCAGATAGTTCCTGAGCTGCATGTCCTTCACATCCAGGAACACGGGTATAAGGCATCCGGCCCGTACCTTGATATCACCAAATGCTTTCTTGATGGATAGGCTTTTAGAGGGACGGTTGTACAGGCCCAAATACGTCTCCGCTATCTTCTGACCGTCCACCCCCTTGTCCAGAGACTCGCTCATCTGCAGGACACCCCACTTGTTGATATTCTCCGTGTGTTTGGTCATAAATACATCACGCTTCTTTGAATCATCATTTTCACGGAACAGCTTAATCTGATTATAGGTATTCTTATCAATACTGACTGTAAAGTCATAGTCTTGGGCCGTCTCGTCATCAATCATCACATTGAGCTTCATGTCCTCTGCATTCCTGAGAGTAAGCTTCCCAACATCGTCATACAGCACAAACATCTTCCCTGTGGCCATCATGGTCAGGTCCAGGGCATTCAGGATAATATCAAACAGTGCCGTATCCGGTTCATTCCGGAAAGGTATCGGGTACCCAGTGTCCTCCAGGGTACCTGTCCGTAGATTGAAGTCACCAGCAATCATCTGGATAACCTCACCCGCTGTCTTATTCTCATAATTGTAGCTGTCCTTATTCTTAAGGTACCGGAGCTGGTCATAGGCCGTGACCTTGACCTCTCCGTCACTGCCCCAGCTCCGCTCAAAGATAAAGCCGAAGAACGTGGGGGTCCCATTCACATCCAGCCGGACGGCGTTTCCCTCTTCGATTTTAAGTTTTCCATCTGATATAATGGAGAAGGAGCATTTTCCTGGCTGTCCCTTGCGTTGGGTTTCCCAGGTTATGCTCCCTTTCACGGCCGGCTCATAGACTGTCTGTCCGTTTTGTATATATACATGCACATTCATTGTTTCAACTCCTTATGGCATCACTAGCACCAGGCCAGGGTGAATTAAGTTGGGGTTGCTAATCTTATCCCGGTTTAAATCATAAATCTCCTTCCACCGGCTCCCATCCCCCAGCTGCTTCTTTGCAATGTTCCACAGGCAGTCCCCTGATTTTACAGTATACGTTTTGGCCTGCGGCTGCTCAGCCGGGCGATTCTCCTCCGGTGTTTCAGCCGTTGGAGTCGCCTGATCTTCTATAATAGTAAAATTCATGATTTTCGTCCCATAATGCCTGGCTTCCTTCATGGTGACGGATACCACCAAATCCAGGCCCTCCTTCACATCATCCGACACCTTGTAGTCCTCCAGGGTCACATCCATGTTGGTGTCGAAGGAATCTCGGATGATGATGAACTCAAAGGCGTCCCCACTCTCCTTAAGGTCCTGCAAGCGGCTGATGAACTCCTCCGCATCTTCCACACTCCCGTCCCACATGGCACATGGATAGTCCATCTGGGGCAGGACCACGTCAATGCTGATTTCCGCAAGGCCCGGAGGCCGGGTTATGTTTATTTCCTCTCCGTTAATCAGAGTGGCTGTCTCATTCTGGCCTGGATACTTGATGGGTATTTTCTGCGGAGGGATGGGAAGGAGCATGTCGTCTATGTACACTTCGTATGCCATCAGATATGCCCTCCTTCCGCTGCGGATGCCAGGAACTCACTGGTGAACATGGACAGCGCCCGGCCCATGTCGTCAAAGTCGGTTTTCTTGGTCAGGGTGTTGCTGTTCTTGACATCCACCTTAAGTTCGGCCAAGGTGAAACGGTTGATTACTTCCTGTTCAGCTGCGTCACGCATGTATTTGAGGTCCTCGTCCAGAACGTCCATGGAGTCGGCCATTGCGGCGGTGTTGCCTGCCGTGTCGCCGGTATTATTGTGGATTCCGTCCCATGTATCCTGTGCTCCGCCTACTCCATCAAAGGGATTGTTGATACCATCAAAAACGCCACTCACTTTTTTGTCTATTCCCTGGCCGAACTGATATCCTACATTTATGGCATCACTGTACGCTATTCTGCCATTCAGTTCAGGCGCATTCCTGTCAATTGTTATGGCTGTATTACTTTTTCCCCATGAAATTACGCTGTCTTGCAATGATGACAAGCCTGATGTCCAATCTGTCCCGAATATGGCATCAATTATCTGTGTAACCACCTTTCCCAGTGATAAAAACCAAGATATAATTTGGCCTATTAAATTGGCCACTGCGCCACCAAAGCTGTCAAAACCTCCGTTTGTTGCATTCAATACCCATTCAATTATACCGATGAATGGCTCGACAAACGTTGACCATGCACTTTGTATGATAGCATTAAGGACACCAATGACCGTATTCCAGATAACAGTTCCCGCAAATGCAAAGGCGGCACAGATGATTCCTGTTGCAGAAACAGATGTGTCTTTTATTTTATTAATCCACGCAACTACCGCATAAAAGACCGCTATCAATGCAATTATCAGACCAATTATCCAAACTATTGGACATGCATACATTGCTCCATTTAGACCTAATTGCGCAGTTGTTTGGGCCCACGTAGCACTCGTAGTAGCCCATATAGCCAATGCGTGAATTCCGTTCGCAATCGCTATAGCTCCTTTGATAACCAATCCAGCAGCTTCTGCAGCATTAACATATCCAATATATAGTAAATATGTGCCTAAGATACCTAAAATCCCCCACATTATAGGTTCGATGATTGACCAGTTACCTGATATTGCCCTCCCAATAATCCCTACTGCAAGACCGATTCCACCAAATATTCCCTGTATCTGGCTTGCATCTCCCTGTAATCCTGCTGTAAAATCACTCATATGCCGGGTTACTACGTTTACAACGCTCCCAACCACACCCGACAATCCCATATTTATGGTACGCCCCAGGGAGGCCAATGCGCTTGTAGCATCATCGTATTTGACATTATTCAAATCCTCCAAATTCTGGGTTGTCAGATCTACCGAGCCATTAAGGTTTGCTAATGCCATGACTCCTTCATAACCTAAATCTTCCCACATAGTGCCGAAAAGATTGACTCCAGCAATGTTCCTTTGTACCGGATCTTCCATACGGCTGATTGCGTCCATAGTCTGCTGGAATGCCTGCTTCGCTACATCTCCACCTTGCCCAAATGCTATTGCCATCTTATTGGCATCCAACCCAATGGCCTTGAATCCTTCCTGTGTCGTCTTGCTTCCGTCGATAGCACGAATAGAAAACTCCTTAATTGCGTCCCCCAGTTTGTCAACCGAAAACGTACCGCTCTGAGCACCATTAATCAGCATATTAAACATATCAGTACTGTCAAATCCAAGTTTTTTAAACTGCACGGAGTACTCATTGATTGTATCCAGAAGGTCACCGTTCTTATCAAGCCCAGCCTGTGCACCCTGTATAATCATGTCAAATGCCTGTGCACCGGATACGCCGAACTGCTTTTGTATCATTTCCGCAGTTCTCATACTTTCAGTCACCTCATAACCAAATGTATCCCTCAGGAGTATTCCCGCCCTTGTCATTTGTTCCAACCCAACACCTGTCTGTCCCGTAATCTGATAAACTTTTGACATACTCTGGGCCACATCCTCCAGGCTTTCTCCCATATTATCAGTGTACAGATTTGTCATACTCTGCTTTGCGACTTCCAATGTATCTCCCTGCATGCCGGTCTGGGCCTGCAAAGTATTACCCGCCGCTCTTTTATCATTCGCACCAGTCAGAATTTCTTTTGCCCCCACTGCAATTCCAGCCATTCCAAGCGTACCAGAGATTTTTTCCCAGGTTTCCTTTAATCCATGGGCCTCCTTAGTCCCCTGCGCCATGCTCTGGTTAAGTTTTTCCTCCCCCTTTCTGGCCTGTTCTATTGCCTCATCAATCTGGTTCATTTCCGTCTCTGCCTCATTTAACTGCCTTCTTGCATCATACAAGCGGGCAGTGTCAAAAGGCTGGCTCGACACCTTTGCCATCTCCTCCAAGGAAGATATCACAATATTGGTAGCATTAGCTATCTTTTTGAGGACCGGAGACATACCATCAAACAGCTGTATAGCATTCTGAATTGTTGCCACTTATTCACCTTCTTTCTACTACCAAAAAATCACATAAAAAGAACGTCCTCCGCTTGATGGACGCTCTGATTATTCTAGCTTATTTGCTTCTTATGTGTTTCCAATTGCTCCCGCAAGACCACCAGTTCCTTGATTGCATCATCATAACTTTTCAACATCTTCTCATACTGTTTCACGGGGATGGTTATTAATTTCTGCATACTGCGGCCTCCTTCTTTCCATCTTCCAGGCCAGCATAATATGCCCGATTGATTTTGATTGCTATGGCCTTGAATAATTCTCTGTCATCTTCATCTGAGTTTTTCAAATCTGCAACCTTACAATCTGCATAGACTTCTACGTCCACTGGATATGTCATAATCAAGCCACCTCCCCACTTTTACCAAAGGTCATTGCCAACTGCTCATACGCAGGAATCCTTACAACATAATCTGGCACATTAATGCCAGCCTGGAGGAATATATCTCGTACTGCCATTGCAATTTCGTGGGGAGGAATACCCTCACTTTTCATAATACGTTCAAAGAGACGACCCGCATTTGTTGCACTTTCAATAGCCGCCGATACTGGGTACTGACAAGTAGTGGTCACGGAATATGTACCAGTTTTACGAAGGGCCGGAAGAACTTCGGATGTTACCCAGCGCTTGAACTGTTTAGCTGTTTCCAGTTTACTTCCAAAAATAAGGGAATATAAGCCTGATTCGTTGATAATTGTAGTTTGCTGTTTCCTGTCCAATGAATCCATGACCCCCATTAAACTGGTATCCATCTCATCTACATTGGTTTTTATGGCATTCCAAACTTTCGAATACCCCAATGCCTTAGCAACATCATTCCCAACAAACCACGGCTCGTTGTCAATTACTACTGACCTTATCCGTCCAAATTCCTCGCTGTTAAAAATTTGCAACTCTTTCATCTTACGCCACCTCCTTATAAGCTACCGTGCAGGTCTTAGAATTGCCCTTGGAGTCTACATAAGGTATTTTTGTTGGATAGTTGTTCTCAGCCAGCCATAGTTTCACATCTTCTAAAACTGACGGTTTATACTGGATTGTTACATCCTCGTAACCATTCTTGCTAAAAGCTGTGGTCACAATCTCACTTTCTGGAATATGTAACTTTTTGATGATAGCACCCACTGCCCGGTTATGTGGGTTACCACTGGTGGAGTAGATGGCCAACTCTTTGGCAATCTCTGTGCAGTCGTAAAGTTTTGGCATCTTTTCCTTGTCTGTCAGTAGCGGAGCCTTCACATCGTATCCTAAATCAGTATAAAGACGCTTTACCTCAGCGGCAACAAATACAGGCTCAACTTTAGCTTTCTCCAAGGTGCTCATGACGTTCTTCACCATCATGTTGACACTGGAAAGCGGGAGACGTTTCGGGGAAGTTGATTTCTCTTTCTTTGGCATCTCGTATAATCCGGTCTTGCGAAGGGTGGGGAGTACTTCTATAGCCAGCCAACGCTGATATTTCTGCGCCTTCTCATTGTTGGCTTTCATTCCAAGGAGATAATACAGGCTTTCGGGGATATAATCATCTTTTCCACACTTGTGTGGAAAGCCTAATTCATCGCAAAATCCGTTAAACCTATCCCACATGACATAATCTTTACCATTCTTAATTCTGTACCACCCAAATCCCATTGCGGTATCTTCTGCACTGACTGATATGCTTCCATCACTATTCAGAAGTGTCCGAACCTGCAATTCTAGCTCTTCATTCTCAAATACCATGACTTCATTCTTTTTCATGAAATAAATTTTCCTCCTTGAAAATACAGGCGGAATCCTTTATAATTAAATACATGGATTCCTGTTGTTAACGGGTTCCGCATCGGAGTAAACACGTTACCGGCCAAAGTTACTGTGTTTGCTCTTTTTTTGTTTCAAGTTCTTTTTTAACAAGGTCCACAATGATGTCTTTTACTGACTTATCTGTTTCCACAGCGTAGAGTTTAAGCTGCTTACATAAGTCATCGTCCATATCTGCTACAACTCTCTTCATCTAATTTCACCTCCTTTCAACGTTCCATTCGGAACACTTCGTTATACACATTTTAGTTCCTTTCGGAACATTTGTCAAGCATTAATTTTTACGCTGTTCCATTCGGTACTTTTGTGTTATACTATACTTAAGAAATGAGGTGAAATTATGGAAAATATTGGAAAAACAATACGGCATTATCGAAAAGCAGCTAATTTAACACAATCTCAGTTGGCTTCTGCCTCTAATATATCCCTTATGAGTATTCGTCGCTATGAAACAAATCAACGCACCCCAGACATTACACAACTACAGCAGATAGCCAATGGATTAAAAATTCCACTTGCGGATTTGCTTGGATTAGAATACAAGGAAAATATCTTAGATGATAGTGACATCTATAAATTCTTTGATTCCCTTGGTTATATAATAAAAAATACAGATAATGAAAAATTTTTGCTTTTTAGTAAGGATATAACCAATCCTATTCATGTGTGCCTCACATGGGACGAATTAAAAAAAATAAAAGACGATACCTGGAAATATCTAAAATTCTCTTTGGCTGAGATTAGTAGTGACAACTGATACTCATATATATAGGCACGCTAAAAAGCACCTGGATTTCTCCGGGTGCTCTGCTTTTACAAACCTAAAAGTTGTCGCTTCTTGGCTTCATATTCCTCTTGGGTAATAGCTCCTGCATCAAGAAGACTTTTGTATTTTAGAATCTCATCTGCTGGTGACATTTCCGCATTATTACCGCCTTCAATACTTTTCTCCAAACCTCCCATATTACTTAACCCTAACATTATCTTTTCAGCCTTTTCACAGTAAGACTTAAAAAGTATTGAATCTGATTTTACTTTTCCGGTAGGTAACAAATTTATGCTTAACTGAGGATACGAATTATTATAAAGATTAACAATGATTTTAAATTCATTTATTTCTTCCTTCTTTTTAGAGCCCGATAATCCTCCCAGAATCGCACCGACACCACCAAATAATAATCCTCCTACCAAGGCGCTACCTACACCTACAGACAAAACTCCAATACCATTTTTTTGACATTCATAATTAATAATATCGCCATATGTGAAATACAGATTCCCGTATGATTTTAATTTCCACAGCCTATTTTGTTCATCAATAAGAAGTTCTTTTTCAATAACTTTAGTTTGATGAAATATTCTACTTCTCTGTTGATTTATTTCATTGTCATTAATAGCATCTTTTACTCTTTTTAGAAAAATATCTTTCCATGAAAGTGTAATTAAACATACCCCGCATTTAACAATACAATCCTTGCAAACATATCCATCTGCTATCTGCTTAACACCTTTCTGTCCACCACATATAGAACAGGCTTCCTTATTACCCCCAAACAGTCCCATCCCCAATACCTCCACGCCATAATAATCTATCCTCATTATAGCGTGGATTAGAAACTTTTTCTACCTTTTTCTTTGTGTCAAAAACCAACAATCAATAATTGTGTTAGTTCATCCATAGCAAAAGCACCTGGATTTCTCCGGGTGCTCTTGTTACCTCATATTTCTAAAACATCGTTTTTATCAATGTTTTGTAAAATTTGTCATCTACCTCTAACAAACTGTTCTTTCCATCTTTAAACTTTATAGCAACTGTATAAATTCCTTTATTCTTTGCTGATAGTCCTGCCAATAATCCGACTGGTCCCAACAAAGTAGCTCCTACAGCTCCTCTAATAACTCCACTGGCAGCACTCTTTCTCTGCTCATCTGTTATTAGTTCATATGCTTCAATATTTTGTTTATTTAAATACATTGGCTTTCCAAAAGATGTAGCAATATATAATTGCCCCAAACTAACCCCTGTCATCTTACCAATATAATCACCAGCAATAACCTTATTTTGTGCTCCCATCCTCAATACCTCCACGCCATAATAATCTATCCTTATTATAGCGTGGATTGCCAATTATTTCTACCTCTTTCTTTTACTCTTGGCCTTCTGTGCCTCTTTCCTGTCATGCTCCAGCTTAGTTTCAACAGATGCAATCACGACAGCCTTTTCGTATCTATCCAAAGCCAGGAACTCATGCGGCCACTTATGCAGCTTATGGAGGCAATAGTAAGCAAGATTCGCTTCCATATCGCCCCCATCAATTAGTTTTTTACATCTTCAACCAGTTCTTCCATTGGCACATCGAATCCGTTGACTTCCTGCACCCTCTCCAGATAATTAGCATACTCCCCCGCTGTCAGCATAGCTTTCAAAAGCGTATCCGCCCCCATCACATGATAGGAGTCCTGGAGTTCTTTATCATTGAGATTCGGAAATACCGTACATTTAGATGCCAGTTTCCCCAGATACTGATTATAGTCTGTTTCCTGGGTATACTGTCCCTTTTTACCAACTACCGGCACCCTTTTAGTACACTCTCGTCTTAACGCCTCATCTTCGGTTGATGTGATGGACTGTATTTCCCATTCCATTGGCCTTCCTGCCTTATCCAGAAAGCGCCTTGATACCACATGCTTTACGTTTTCCGCCTTGACTGCGTTCTGCGCTAAAAAACAGCTTAAATCTCCCATTTTCTCTTATCCTCTCTTTCTTACTGCATTCCCTGCAAGTGACTAAACTGCTCTGGCATCTCCCAATCCTCGAAGGTAAAATCAAGGTCTTCGTCCAGATACTCTGCATCCGCATCGAACTTCGCCAAGATTCCTCCGTCCACGTTACAATCCTTCAGGATGATGGTCTGCCGTCCCACACTGGAAGTCGGGTCTTCATTGGTTATCTGGATATCAAAATACACGTCCTGTCCAGTCTCCTTGTATCGGTACAACTGCTCCCTGAAGATGCTGGTATTGTAGTGGAAGGTCGCGGACCCGCTCCCCTTCCAGCCGGTTGTCTTATTTCCTTTTCCGGTCCTCCCCAGAATAGGGATTTCAGACTTTGTTTTCTCTATGCTGGCCTCCAGGTTAATGGCCTGCATAAAATTATAGCGGTTCCCTTCAATCGTGACAAAACACTCCGCCAGGGATGCACTCACGGCATCCTTTGCATTCATTGACTGCATATATGTACCTCCTTCCTTATGAAACAACCACTGTCATATATAATTGTGACATACAGTTAATCGGTGTCACTGGGCAATTCACCACCACAGACCGCTTGCTGTTCCCGCGCTCTACCGTGATTTCTTTGGACTCCACGGCCTCAATCGCCCGCAGCCTTGCCAGTTCTTTATTGTAGGTCACAATGTCATTCCAGAGGCTCACCCGACCCGCATCATCATTTGGCATAATGCCCAGATACTTTGTATTGAACATGGATGCGATATCATTCCCTATCTGATCCAGGACGCGCACAGTCTGATTATTCGAAAAATCTTCCTTCTTCTCTTCCGTAAAGGTCACCAATGTGTTAATATCCATCAGGACTCGCACATCATCACCTACGCGATGGAACATGAATTTTCCCGAACGGACAGCCCTCGCAAGCTGTTCCTGCGTGTAATCCACATCCACCGTGAGTTCACCGTCGTATACGCGGTTCTCGTTGGTCTTGTTAACCGCACATGCCGCCTGAACCCCGCAGGTCCAGTACACAAGCCCCTGCTCCAGCTCTGCCGCCTTGTTCTCCACGGATATGATTCCCTCATAGTCCGCATCAGCCATGCGGTACATCACTGTTTGGAACTTCACGCCGGCCTCGTCGCGCATCCGTCTGGTATACTCTGTAAATACAGCCTTGACTGCATCATCCATGGATGGGCAGCACAATGTCTGGAATGTATAGGACTCCATCTTGGCCAAGAACTGTGCATAGTCCTCTCCGTTGACCGCTTCCCCGTTCGTCCCGCCAGTAAATGGGATTCCAGCCGTTGCTGCCAGAGTTGCATCCTTCTTGAACACAACGTACAGATTATCCTTGAGCTCTGATGCCGCTGCCACGGTCTGGCGGTCCACCTCCTTTTTATCGAGCATGGTTTTCACATCAAACTTCGTGCTGTCGTCCACATTGGCGCTGATGACCAGCATCAGGTCCTTGCCGCGTACACCACTGTATTTCGCCTGTCCATAATCACAAGCAGCCTTAACTCCTCCATTGAGCCGGTAAAAGATACCTTTCGTCAGGTTCCTGAATAATTCCCTGACCTGCCACATCTGCGGCGCATCTGCCGGATACCCGAATATCTCCTGGCACCGCTCCTGGTAATCCTGGGCTGTCACAATGAAAGCCTCCTTTTCCGTCCCCCAGCCAAACTCCAGAGGGATTGCCGCCGTCCCACGGTCTGATAGTACCGCAACGCTGCTGGCAGCACTCACAAAATTGATATAAGCCCCGGGAAGTATTTTATTCTGAACCGTAAAGCTTCCGCCTCCTAACATTTATTTCACCTTTCCTTTCATGAATTTATCTATTACCGCATCCACTTCTTTCAATGAATACTTCCTGCCATCTTCCAGCAGGGCACTCACCAGGTCCTTCTTTCCCTGGTAGCACTCCGCCTCCAGCAGTTCCTGTTTTAAAAATGTTGCTTCTCCCTGTTTTGTTTCTTTCAATTCTCAAACCTCCTTAACTGTGTGTTGGCCTCCAGCCCCTCCATTGACGCCTCCTGTGGCTCCAGTTTTATGACGAACATATTGTAACTGACAAAGAAGGTGAGCACGCCATCCTCTGTCCTGTGACTGCGGCCGGTCCCCCGCAGCAGGCTTCCATCCTCTAATGTGATATACTCCAGCCCGTCCATGAGGATGTCCGCCGTCCGGTTCATTTCACGAGAGGGCTGGGGGGTATCGCCAGGAAGATACTGGATACACATAGCCGTCTCACGATAATATCTCTGTCCAATCATCGGCTTTTCAGACGGTTCCAGAAACTGCACAAAAAAACAAGGCTCCTTAAGGCCCTGTTCTACCGCATCTGTGTAAATTTCATAACCATCGCCAAACAGTTCATTCAGCCGCCTGGTGACAGCATCCATGATATTATTAAGCATCGAACACCTCCCGAAGTTTTGCTTCCAGCTTTTTCTCTATCAGCTTCGGCGCCAGGTCATTGATTTCTTTTTCCGATATGGTAAGCATGAACTTTCCCGGGACCCAAGCCTTTTTTGCACTTACGCCTAAGGCTGGGATATAGCGCCCAGGTGTCTGCCGATGACCATATTCCACGTAGGACGCATATTCGGTCGGGTTGATAATTTCAATCTGGTAGCTATCCCCTATCCTCTGGATGTCACCCACCGTCCAGCCGCGCCTTAACGTCCCGCCCTGATATCCGGCCCAGTATTTTCGCTTTATAACTCCATTCTTTGACAGAAAGGTCCTTGTCTTACCATCGGAACCCTTTACCTTTACTGTCTTCGGTCCATCCAGCTTAGGAGCCTTGCCTACCGGTGTTCTCTGCGTAACTTTCCTCAGCAGGCGGGAGGCTAATTCCTGGATGCATTCCCGGTTGAAGGCATCCCTCTCCTGCTCCAGACGTTCTATCTGCTTTTGCAGCTTCTTTATTTCCCGAAAATCAAAACTTCCGCTCTTTGCCATTACGCATACTCCTTCCATATCTCCAGAAGAATCTCTTGGTGGGAGGAGTATACCGCGGCCTTACCACTCTGAGCATAACTCTCGGTCCGGCCCTGCTGGGTGACCTCAATCCGGCTGCCTGGGGGAATCACAGGCTCCGGATCCAGAAACAACTTGATGGTCTGTGCCACACCCGTAACCGTATCACTGCCGGCCGCCGGCGCCGTACTGGAGTAAGACAAATGGCAGGCTATACCATCCTGTACAAGGGCCTCCTCCTGCCTCGTCACCTTTGTCACAGGGTCTCTTATGGGCTTCATGCCGTAAATCCTGCATGTTCCATCGTAAGTGGCCTCTATGGCCTTCCTGTGCATCCTCTGTGCCTGTTTGATTGTCTCACTTACCATTCTACCACCCCAGCTTCCTGTACCGGTTAAGCTGCCCCTGGTAATCCTTCAGGATACCGCCTGATAAGGCATCCACCGCACTTGTAAAGCTGGTGGATGTGTCCCCTTCCGATATGGATGATACCCGGGCCGGCGCCTCCCCATCCCCGGGACGCTCATACCGGTACAGGTCTATTGCCATCCGATATGATGTGCTGGTCAAGCCTGCCGGAACTGCTTTTAAGTTGCAGTAGTTCCGGATAGTCTCATCCACATCCTCCATAAGGAACTGCAGGGCGATGTCCTGCGTTGTGTCGCCTTCAGGTATCCCCAATAACGCCTTCAGCTTCATTAGGTCCATGGCCCCTCCTTACGAAATGGTAGCAATGAATACCTGGTCTGCATACGGGAACGACGGCATGGCCGTGGCAACTGCCTTAATCCACCGGCCGACAGGGTCTACCGTGTCATATTGTACCACCACGATGTTCCCCACAGCAGACACATCCACATCCGGATTCTTACGGAGCTCCAGCTCCTCAGCCGTAAGGCCATAGAATGTATCCCCCAGTTTCCCATCCGGCATCATAATGAATGCAGATTCCGGAAGGAAGCGCGCGGACGAATATTTCCCCTTTGCATCCTGCTGGCGGTACTGTTTGTCATAAATGGCAATCTGCGGCAGGCTCTGCTGGGCCAGGAAAGCATTCAGCTCCGCCCTGGTAAGCACCCGGTCACTGTTCACACCGTAGATTGCAGCGCGTATCCTGTGGTCCCGTAAAATGCGGTTCAGATTGGTCTTGGATGTCAATGCCCGTGTTGGTGTGAACCCGGTGTCTTTTACAATCCGGTCCACAAAGGCATCCATATCCTCCAGGATAGTGGGGTCACCGCTCCCCCATGTCTTATCAGCCTTATGCGTGCTCGGGATTCCATAATCAATGCTTGCCTTGAAGCCGTTCTCATTGATGGAAAGCTTTCCTGTGGACAGGGCTTCCATTCTCAGACACTCGACCCTGGTTTTCACTCCCGCCACCAGGTTATCCACGTCACTGTAAATCTTCCGGACCATCTCCGCCTCTTCCTGGTCATTCCTGGGGCTTTCAAGGGCAATAATTTCCTTCTCGCCCAGGCGGATTCTCCTCTTGATAAGGGCCAGGTCCTGCATGCTGTAATCAGCGCCTTCTCTGGAGCCCAGTTCTGTCTCCGTATCAAACGCATGAATATGGGCAGATACAGGAAGGTCGGACGCACCCTTAATCATCTTAATTTCCATTGCTTCGGTCTTACGTTCCGGAAAAAGCAACTCACCCATATAGGCTTCGGTCTGCCTTTCTTTCGTATAATCAATCAGCTCCTGTGGTGTTAATAATTCTTCTACTCTTGGCATGTCTTAATCCTCCTTATACTGTGGGTGTGGCAGCCTTGACCTGCAGGCTCCCATCCACAAAAAATTTAATAAATGGCATCTTTTTCACCATCTGGTCCACAGCATCAACCAGGTATTCCCCCTGCAGCCGCTCCGTGTTGACGGAACCGGCAATCATCAGGGCCCCAGCCTGCTGTCCGTATGTGACCTCAGTGGTTGCGAAAAGAATGCCAACGGGTTCCGTGGAAAATGTGTACGTATAAGCCCCGGAGCTCCCGCTGCGCGCAACCTTTACCACCTTTCCATCCTTGTCCAGCAGGCTGCCTGCCAGAACAAATTTTTTCCCTTCGGCGTCCGCTGTCACCCCGGTGTCCAGTACCGTACAGGTGATGTTCTCATAATACTCATTCCGCAGAAACTCCGGAGAATTATCGTACGTCTTCTTTACTAAATACATGTCATTTCCTCTCTTTCTCTATTTTGTTGCCCATGCATCCGCATAGGGGTTTTTTGAGGTTTCTTTGTTCAGGCTCTCCGCCACTGTCTTGGCCCATCCACCCTCTGATGTCTCGCCGGCCTTGGGTTTATAACCGGTTTTTCCGCTTCCCTGCCTGACGGCCGCAGGAGTAGAATCCTTGAACAGGAACGCCTTACCTTCCTTCAGTGCCTTCACCTGTTCTTCAAGGCCAGTGACTTTCCCGTCGTCCCCTAGGAGCAGCTTGCTTTTATCAACAAGTCCGGACACAAGGTCAGCGTCATGGGCGGAGTCACCGATTGCAAGTTTGATGGCGGTGGTCAGCTTCAGTTCCTTCATATCCGCCTCATATTTCTCTTTGGCAGCCTTATTCTCTGCCTGCAGGTCCGTAATCTGTTTCTGGAGCTCCTCGCTGCTGCCACTGGCCTTCTTCAGTTCCTCCAATTGTTTGTCCCTGGTCTTGATGTCTTTCTCCAGTTGGACCTTTGTGGCGTTGAGGGCCTCCAGGTCCGTTTTAGGGACGTAGCCCTCCAACTCCTTCTTTGATTCCCGCTCCGCTTTGGATGCCAGCTCCTCGCTGATGCCCAGAGCGACAAAATCTTCTTTTTTCATAGTCTCTTCCTTTCTTTTGGACGTAAAAATAACACCCGGGATAGTCCCGCGTGCTCATTTAAACTTAGTTATTTCAATTATCGCGACAAAATAAAATACCACCGGCCCTTTGCTGACTGGTGGTACTAATACCACATGACTAATTTCTCATCTGGCATATTCTTTTCCCTTGATAATTTTAACAACTCGATTTGTGCGTGGTTAACATGATTTCTACACCACTCATATCCCTCTGGCAGGCTGTATTCACGAAGATTACCGGAAGCTATGTCAACTACCACATGCCCTTTTTGCTTACTATCTTCCGGAATAATGTCACATTCTATGACACGGTTATTCCTTTTTATATTTTTTAATTTTAGCATAGAATTTACTCGCCTCCTTGCTGTAATTATATTCCGCTGATGTCAGTCTATGTGCTTCATCCTGACTGTATCCTTGGCCTATTAATTCCTTTTCCTTAATCTCATGCTTTAGGAGCGTCAGATCGTGCGACTCCGGTTTTCCATCAATCAGTCTTCTCCACGATTCGGCCATCATATAATCGGGCGCGAAATATTCTGGTTCTGGGCCGCCCAGGTCATGCTTATCCAAGAAAATAAAGTTCTTAATCTCCTGAATCTGCTCCTCTGAATAACCTGTTGATTTTGCGATTTTAGGAACATCGGTTTTCATACTCCGTACAAGCCCGTAGTATCTTTCTGCATGATCTTTCGCAGCATTTCCATTCGGATTCCTCGCCCCGCTTACTGCTCCTGACTTCATTATATCAGGTTCTATCTGCATTTCAACAACAAACCGCTTTTCCCACTCCCGGTACTTCATGTCCGCCGGAACATAATATGTCTTTCCGTCCCCATCCCTAGCAGCCCGCTGTTCCCCTTCTGTAAACTCATCGTCAAAGTACGGCACCGTGGTGGACCTGCAATTGGGGTGAAAAGGCGGTGCTGTAATGCCCACCTTGTAATCCTTCATGTCAAAGACCTTACCGTCCATATCCCTGCATATTTCAGAGGTTTGGCCGTCCAGCGTGGCCAGAATCTCATACTTCTCCACTCCCAGTTCCTTCAAGCAGTCCTTTTGAGCCGCCGATGAGATGGCCGCGGATTCAGTCATGATGAGGCGCCCGGCCTGACTCCGACTGACCTCCATGGTCTTTGACAGGCTGTCTACGGCTTTCTGAGGAGACTCACCACGGATGATGTTCTGCGTCAGCTCAGTATGCAGGTTTCTGACTAATTTATCCTTATTTGTCCAGATACGGCTCGAGAAGTCCTCCCCATCCTGCGCCCATGGCCTTTTGATGACAGCTTCTATCTTCCTGCCATCCAGCCGGGCCAGATTGGTTCCTGCCCCGGTCCCTTTCGCCACCTCAAAAGCGGTTCGGTAATACTGCTCCCCATAGGCCTTATGCAGGTAATCCGTCATCCCCCCCTCGAACTCCGTTGATAACAGCTCTGCGTGCTGCTGCATCTGAAGCTTCATTGCCTCCAGGTAGGATATATGGTGGCGAGCGGATGCATTCTCCAGTTCCTTCATCCAGCGCTGGTCAACTGCATTTTCCTCTCCGGCTTTTATGTAATCCTCGACTGTCCACTTGAACTCTTCCAACTCATTCTTCTTAAGCAGCTTCTTGGCACCCGCATAACTGATGTCATTGTTGTCTGCCAGACGCTGGTACCACCGGCCAATGTCCATCTGGATACTGTTGGTGGCTCTTATGTACTGGCGCTGGACATCCTTGTAATAGGCTGCGCTGCGCTGGTACTGGTCATCCTCCAGGGAAGCCATGCGTTTTCCCCAATAGTCTGTATTTTTAGCCGTGGAGCACACCTCCTCTCATTGCATTCTCTCCCCCTCCAGGCTATACTATACTTACAGGCCCTGCCCAGGCTGAGTACATAAAGAAAGGAGATTTTCCTATGAATATGATTCCAGTTTCATCATCTAACATCTCGTCCATTGGATACGAAGGAACAACTTTATATGTACGCTTTAACTCTGGGGGGTTGTACGCATATTATGATGTTCCACAATCTGTATACAGTGGACTGATGTCAGCTTCCTCACATGGTAAGTATTTAGCTGCTTACATAAAGGGACGTTACCGATATCAGCAAATTAGTTAATCGGTAATCATAAGAATCACAGCAGGGCCTTCCACTGAAATATCCTTTAACTGGTAAGGCTCTGCAATAATTTTTTTCACGCCCTCCCGCCTTTCTAATTCTGCTACCAACTCACAGGTCTTAAGTTCTCTGTTCTCCATCTTCTTCACCGCCTTCCTCTTTCTCCTGTTTTCCCTGCTGCTTGAATGCCAGCTGGTACAAATCTACCTTCTGCGCATTTTCATCTTCTTCCTTCTTCAGCTGCTTTTCTTCCTCCTCTGCATTTTCCACCCATGGATGATTCTTAAGAATGGTCTTATGGGAGATGACGCCCGTGCTTTTTGTAGCGATGTCAGCCAGTTCCGATTCACTCCGGATAGCCGTCCTGGTCCATGTCTGCGTTATCTGCTTACACTCGGCCCCCAGATGATGACATATGGCCCGTACCAACCGGCCAAACCCCAGCTTAAACTCCGTCTCCATCAGGCCCGCCTTCAGCTCCAAAAGGGAGTACAGGTATTTCAGTGCTTCCCCGGAGGTATTTCCAAACTTCTGCGGATCCGGATCCACACCCATTCCCTGTTCAAAGATTGCTTTCCTGGTAATCTCCAGAAATTTCTCTCTGGCCTCTATCGGAATACTGATAGTCAAGGCCTCCACACCTCCGCTCCCTCCAGCGCCGTCAGTCTCCACCTTAATTGCCTTATATTCTTTCAATTCCGCAATGAAAGACTTAAGGTCCTGGCCCCCATAGTTAGTCAGTATAAATATGATTTCCTGCGTGTCCTCGAGGTCATTTAAAAAGCCGCTGAATACCTTGTCATAGGCATCTGACAGCAGCTTTATATTGGTTAAATCATCTGTGGGAATATTATTGTTATAAAATGGGATGAATGGCACCTCTCCAAAACCATGCTCAAACACATTCGTCTGCTCCACACTCTCATCCGGGGAGCCGGTCAGCTCATATGCGTTATACGGCTCCAACCCTGTTTCAGAAATGGAACTGCTTTTCTTTTTATACACATAGCATTTTTCTGCCGTCCAATACTCCCACACATAGACGGCTTTACCGTCAATAACATCCCTGGTTTTATAGTTCCGTAGCACGGCATCCAGCTGGCGGTCCAAGTCCGCGGAATAGACTGGGATAATCTGCTTTGGGTCAATAACCCCATACTTCCATTGCCCGTCATCATCCTTCCAGTAGTGCAGCCACGCCACCTTGCAGTTTGAGGCCTTTATGCATAAGTCCTTGCATACCTTGGCGTATTTATCCCCCAGCAGGTCTGCTATCTGCCTATTCGCCTTTTCATTTCCCACATCAAACAGCGGCGGCGCTGAAAACATATAAGCAGCCTTCTGGTTGACCAGCAGGCCGTGAAAGTTCCGCGGTATCCGGTTATCCGCATTTCTCAGCGGGTCATTATCCCGTTTCTTCCCTATACCAAAAAGAATATCATTCTTATTCTCATAATACCGTTCTGCCGCCTTGGACTCCCGGACAAAACGTCGGTGCCCTGCGGAATAGCTCTTTATTAGTTCCTTTACAATATCAATCGTCATGGCCTGTGGCATCCCACCACCTCCTTTACTTTAACACTGAGATTCCACCCTTCCTTGCACAGTTCTCTGCAATGCCTGTCGTGGCATCCGGGGCATCATCATGCTTGTTCTGGCCCTCGCGCTGGTATTTTATCAATGCATTATGGTATTCTGGCCAGCGGTTTTTCCAGTCCTCCGGGAAATATATATGTTGCATTACCCAGGAAGAATTGGAATATATCCTGGCCTGCTTGTTATGCGTCTGCGTAAACCACTTAATCGCGGTGTAATTGCTTCCCAGTTCCTTCTCCAGGATGCGGCGCACATTACGTGCAAACCCGCGTCCGCCATTGTTAGACTCAATCCTGGCCAGGTTTACTTCCCCGTACAGCAGCATCCTGGCCATGGCAAGTTCCGTAACCTCCATGGGTTCTTTTGTGTACAGCACATCCAGAACATAAGCCTCATCGGCAAACGTCACGCCGTAATTGATGCTGCAAAGGTAATCCTCGCCGGTATCCGCTGTGTCAGTGTAGTTCCGAATCTCCTTAAACTGCGGCAGCTCCCCAGAGTAGGTCTTAAAGCTGGTGTACAGCCTGCCCTTTAAGTCAATAGGCTCCTGCTGGTAGTTGGCAGATGCTATGTCGGCGCCCATGGCCTTAATCTTGGCTTCGTAGGACTTCCTTGACAAGACTTCAGAGCATAGCATTGTCCCATCATCCTGCAGGGCCTTCATGGAGATATGCCGCATCCTAGCCCCAGCCTCCTTGAAATGTTCCAGCGCCCGGCCTGCCAGGTCATCACTGGCCCATCGGGTCATGATAATGATAATCTTCCCGCCCTCTTCCAGACGGGACAGCATTGTGTCCGTGAACCAGGTCCAGTGCTTCTCTTTGGTCAGCTCGTTGTTGGCCTCCTCGGCGTTTTTGATGAGGTCATCAATGATAAGCAGAGACGCACCGAAACCTGTTGCTGTACCGGTCGGGGACGTGGCCAGGTAGTTGTTGTATCCGCCCTCCAGGCTCCAGAGATTCATGGCGCCGTCACCGCGCTTGATGGATACCCCCGGGAAGATATCGGAGAATACAATCCGGTTCTCATCTGCTTTCTCCTCCTGGATGTCGTTGCGGACATTCTTTGAGAACATGGTTGAGAGCGTCTCATTGTAGGAACCGGTCATGATTTTCTGTGTCCGGTCATTACCTAACACCCATTCAACCAGGAGGCCTGCCGTCCGGCTCTTGCCATGCCTGGGTGGTTCGTTGACCACCATAACCTCATCCTTAGACTGAATGAAGTCCTGGAACTCGCTGCAGAGGTCAACCAGGTACTGTCTGTCTTCTTTGTAGAAGTCAGGAGCTTTTAAATTGCAATAAAAAAAGAACTCGCGTCTTGCAAGCTCTATCTTCGCCCCTCTGATTATGGTCTCTCTATCCACCATGTATCAGCTTCTTCAATTCTTCGGTTGTCAGTCCGGCGTAAGGATTATTAATATCGACCTGGCCGGACAGCTCCACCTTGTCTTTGAACATCCCCAGATGGCGCCCCAGGAGCTCCAAGGCTCTTAACCTGTCATAGGTTTCCACATTTATTCCAAACTTTGTTTCCTTGATTACGGAGATAGCCGCCCGTTTTTCTTCTGGCAGTTCCGCTGTCGGGATTATCCTGACCACATCCCTTGTCCGCACCTGGCCAGTATCGGGATCCACCACATAAGAGTTATTACGGATGACCGGCTCTCGCACAACCTGTGCAAAATCGGTTCCGTTAACGCTGGCAATCTTGCGCAGTTCCTCCAATACCCAGTCCTGCGTAATCTCAGTACGCTTCTCCCGTTCTTTCATGCGCTCTTGTATATATTCCGCAACCTTAGCATTTCTTAGCATCCTGCTTCCGTTGACTGCTGCCGTATCATCCTTTTTGCAGCTCGGATACGCCACCTTGTAAGCCCTGGTGGCATTAAGGTCAATTAAGTATTCATCTGCAAATATCTTCTGTTTTGGCGTTAATGCCATCCAGACTCACCTCCAACCAATAAAAGTGCCTGCTCGTAAAAGCCAAAACTCTTTTATATGATTTATATTTATAATAATTCTGCTATTGCTGTAACTATACCAGAAGCTATTAGTCCAAATAAAAAGGCAAATATTCTCTCTTTCCAGCGCGCTTTGGGTGAGTTGAGCTGCGTAAGCATATCTTTTATTTCAATAAAATAATCATCCGAAAGCTTAATTTTATCGCCGTATTCTTTTATTTCTTGTTCACTTCCACTGGTGTCTAGCGTTTCACCTTTTTGTTCAAATTCACGGACTTTATCACGAATTTCTGCTATTTCTTCTGAACTAATCTGCCCCAGCTGGGTTATAATATCGGATGTAGGAATCTTAAGTATTTTATCGAATTTCAAAGAAACTATTACTGGTGTTTCTTTTATCAAAGTACGCATTATCCATGCATTCTGATTATTTATATGCTTTTTAGAACTAATTTGTATAACTCTTAAAGTATTTCCTGATTGATCTAATACAACTACCGGACTATTCTTTTCTTGAACTCCCCTAACTAGATATATACCACCACTACCATACACCATAAATTTTCCTCCTGAATTGTAAAATCCTTTGTAACTCATACATTTTTACATTTTTTACTTTATAATACACCAAAATCTGACAAAAGAAAAGCCCCCACCGTATCAGCAGGGACATATTCAAAGGAGAAAATCTACGTATCCGGAAAATGTCATGGGGGATAAAACCAGATACCTCACCGCTTGTGTACCCTGCGGCATTGTCCGTTAATGTACAGGTCTGTCTTATGAGAGATTACACAATACCGGTTAGTCAGCCACCAGGGTGTGATACCTGGCGGCCGTAAATCAAGGAGCTTTACAATTACGAGTTATCCATTTATCATATTCTTCCAAATAGACAAATGCACTCCCTACCAACAAATGGTTCGTTTCTAGCAGCTATTACAAACCCTTCCTTCATAGTCTGTATATAAGCACTGCCGTGTGCACAGTTGAAATACCCCACTCCATCCTGCGCTCTTATCATAAGTGAAATTGGCAAAAAATTTTCACTATTACATAAATCAGGATAAGGAATAGGCGCATCATTTAAAGCTCCTACGACTCCATTGATTTTATACAATGCCTCAAACGGAAACGTATCCTCTCCGTTGCTTCCACAACACCCACAGTTAATCGTAATACAGCTTGCTTTCTCATTCATAATTAAAACCTCTCTTTCTTTGAAAACAAAAGCAGCCATCCAGTTACATACCAGACAGCTGCTCATTGTAGGGGAGTGAAAAATTAAGTCTTTTTCGTATCACCTAATTTTGCATATTACAATTATAAATCGTCCAAACGGACATGGCAAGGACACGATTTTGACATGCTCCTGTCAAGGCCCTAATCCAACATAAGGGCGTCTGCACCAAAGAGATATACACTAAGTATCCCTGTAAGTTCCGTTATCCACCGTCTGGCCGTCCGCTCTCCATATCCGTAAATCTCTGCAATATTCTCGTATGTCATCCCATCCAGGTAGAAATACTTAAAGGCCAGATACTTCTCATGCGTATTTTTCCGACACTCCTCATCCTCCAGGAGCTTCAGGCACTTGTCTATGTGACCTATCATGACAACGCTCCGGAGCTTGCTCTTAAGAATGCTGTTGATAAAAATATCCTCCTCCGTGAACTCCTCCAGTTCTTCCCTATTGTCCATATCAGAAAGCTCCGCCACGCCCTCCTCCACACTCTGACAAATTCTGTTATAATTCTCCATCAACTTCTTAGTATTCTGGAAAATCTTTGTGCGCTTATTTCTCTGTGTCTGTTTTTCATGTTCTTTGACCGCTTCCTTTGCGGCCAGCCTTGCCACTTCTTCCAGTGCTTCTGCCTGCTTCACCGGCATCACCTCCTCCCGCATCCAGATGCGGACACGCCCAGCACCCGTACCGTATCCTGCCCTTGTTGTTGCGCTGGCCATCACACCCGTGACGCCCGTTGTCTATGTAACATTGTCTCATAGTACCATATCACTCCCTTCGGCGGCTCCCGCAGCTCCGGAACCGGGCACAGGCTGGTGTACATATAGGCCGGCGCCGTCCGGATGCGCTCCTTGATGGCCTCGTCGGCCTGAGCGGCCAGGGCCTTGCTGCGGTCGATGCGGCTGACCTTGGACTGCTTACTGCTTTTCTTTCTCATAGACACCACTGCCTCATTACGTGTGTTACCACCTTTAGGAGCTGTACTGCAAGATTCAGTCCTATATAAAATCCTGCTCCTACGATGATGCCAAAGCTGTACCATTCAAGTACCTTTTTAATACACTCCTTGCACATCTCCTGATTCTCCTTTCGTATCAAAGTTTCAGTTTGGTTCATCATGATATTTCAATGCCTGGCCGCAAGTTGAACAGAAATAATCATCATCCTCAACCACATCTGAATCACATACCGGACAGAGGCACTCTGCTTCATCACCAGCTGAATAATATGATTGATATGCTGGTGTCCACACCACCATTCTCGGCTCACTTTTGTCTTTTAAATACTGGACTTCTCCTGGCTCCAGGCCGGTATCCTCATAGGCTTTCAATCTCTCAATTAATTCGCGGTATGGATTACCTTTCATGATAATTGCGGGCAATCCAGTATCACTTGTGGAATAAGCCAACAGTCTGCCTTGGTCATCAACCTTCGTTAATCGTTCCATGCTGTTCTCCTTCCGAAAATTTCAGTTTTGCTAACTAAATGGTTTCGGTAAAGACATCCAAGCCAACACATCCTCGTCATAACGTAATGGCGTTCCCCATCTATACCCATACCATGTGCCAATGGTCACATCCCTATCCCACAGGGTAATCAACACAGTATCCCCTATTTCCGGCAACCGCTCTGCTACTGGTATCCAACCACAGCAATCACCGCCGCCTTCTTTAATCGCCTCCATTGCTGAATTCATACCAGCCATAAACATATGCAATTCA